>Ga0114931_10004151_pt1 | contig 18108 bp, 17 predicted proteins | sample 2SBtaG_FD_89579 | JGI IMG/M metagenome (GOLD analysis project Ga0114931, IMG submission 89579) | Deep subsurface microbial communities from Kolumbo volcano to uncover new lineages of life (NeLLi) - 2SBTROV14_V59a metaG | ecosystem: Environmental > Aquatic > Marine > Volcanic | place: Kolumbo...
CATTAAATTGTTGAAATTTTTTGGAAATCCGGCTAACAGAAAAACCGATAAATAAAAATTATTCCAAATACTTTAATTTTTAATCTTCAGCAAGTGGGACTGTAAAAATAAAACTACTTCCTTTTCCTTCTTTGCTTTCAACTTTAATAGTACCACCGTTTTTTTCAACAAACTCTTTGCACAATACCAACCCGAGTCCCGTCCCTATTTCTTTATTTGTTCCTATTGTTGAAACACGTTCGTCAATACTGAATAATTTTTCAATATTTTCCTTAGGAATACCGACACCATCATCTTTAACAGTAATTTCTACAAATTTTTCTTTTTGTTCCGTTTTAATTTCAATGACTCCGTTTTCCCTTGTAAATTTAATTGCATTTGCCACCAAATTTCTGAAAACCGTATTTAACATATTGGTATCAGCAATAACCATTCGTTCCGTATTACAAGTGTGCCGAAGTGAAATTTTCTTCTTAAAAGCATTCGGTTGATACAAATCAATAATATCCGAAATTAATTCCTGCAGATTTATTTTTACTGCCGAATATTCCATCTTTCCCGTTTGCATTCTTGCCCATTGCAAAAGATTTTCGAGTAAATTATAAATGTTTCGTGCAGTTTTATCAATACTCGCAGAAAATTCTCTGAACTCTTCTTTCGTAAGACTATCGGCTTCTTGAATCATAAATTGTGTAAAACCAAGTAAGGAAGTAAACGGGCTTCTTAAATCATGGGCAATAATTGAAAAAAACATATCTTTTTGTTTGTTCGATTTCTTCAATTCTTTTTCTGATGCACGTAATCTTTTTTCACTTAATTCCAATGCCTTAATATGTTTTTCTATTTCCTTTTCATGTTGTTTACGAACGGAAATATCTCTGTTCATCGTAAGAATAACTTCCTCGCCGTGATATTTGATTACCGAAGCGTTATGCTCAATATCCATTTTGGTGCCGTCAGCTTTTAGTTGTTTTGTCTCAACATTTTTCATCTCTTTTTTTGAAAGGGTCTGTGCTATTTTTTTAGTCCCTTTTTTCTCGTCAACAGTAAATTCTTTTAGTGAAGTACCTATAAGATTTTCTAACGGTACACCGTATAATTCTGCCGCGCTAGGATTTGCCGCAAGAATTGTTTCATCGGAAGGACGAAATACAAGTATCGCATCGTGTGCATTTTCAAAAATTGCACGATATTCAAATTCGGATTGCTTTAATGCTTCACGTGTTCTTACCCTATCAATTGCCAAAGCAATTTGTTCGGAAACAAAAATCAATATATGTTTTTCAGTATCACCATAAGCATTTTCATCTTCATAATCCTGAAGAACCAACGCACCAATTGTTTCTTTATTAATTTTCAAAGCTATTCCCATCCAAATAGCCTGAGGTTCTCCAAGTAGTTCAACTTCGCCGGCGGCACGTAGTTCCATGTCTTTCTTTTTGTCCACAAGAATTGCTTTCCCCGTTCGAATGACATATTCGGTAAGCCCTTTCCCAAGAGGTTTCGGCTCAGGTCTTTCATCATATTCATCGATAAAAAAAGGGAAGAAAACTTGTTCATGCTCTTTATCGTAAAGTGCTATGTAAAAATTCTTTACCGGCATTAAAGACTTAACAATTTCATATATTTTTAAAAACAGTTCATCAATATTATTTGAAAAATTTACTGCTTCGGAAATATTGTAAACAGCTTGTTCCCTTAGTCTATCATACTTTCGTTCTGTAATATCAGTAATTATACCATAGATGTTCTTAATACCATTTTCATCAGTAGAAAAACTAATATGTTCCCTTACCCATTTTATTGAACCATTTTGATGTATAATTCTATAGTCCTGTGTGAAATCCTTATTTTCCTCTAAAGATCTCGAATAAATTTTCTGCACTTCAACCTTATCATCAGGGTGTACAATATCCCAATAGTTAATGTTTTGTGAAGTAAATTCTTTACTATTTCGTCCGGTTATATCATAAATAACAGGAGAATAATAGAACTGATATTCATCTCCGTTCCCATCTTTTTTACTACTCCAAAGAGCATAAGGAATCGCCTCAATTACGCTTTTTAACTCTTGTTCCTTAGCAATCAAAGCATTTTTAATATTTCTTTGCTGTGTGATATCTTTTACAATACACATTGTTGCCGGTTTATTTCGGAATTGAATTATATTTACACGCATATTCACCAGGACCGGAGTTTTATTATCTTTTTTTAGAAGGTAGAACTCATACTCGGAAGGAATCTTTTCGCCTCTTAATCGTGCAGCATATCTTTCTTCTACAATTTTCTTCGATTTTTCAAACAATAACTCTGAGAAATCCATTCCGACTATTTCGGAATTTTCATATCCAAGTATATCTGAAAATGCTTTATTTGCAAATTGCATCTTCCTATCTTGGATTATATAAATTCCATCAAGTGAATTCTCGATCAGCATCTTATATATTTCTTCATTGTCCCTGTTCATAACCATAACTACAAATATTACTATTAATTAAAAAATATTTTAATTTAAATTACGGATATTTATTATCGACTAAAAAACAAAATAGTTAAATTAGACAAATATTTTACTATTTCTTTTACAACAAATAATTTTATAAAATTCGTAAAAAATTATATTTTATTTATTATAATGTTTTTAGTATTTTTGAAAGTTTATTTTTATGAACTTTTCAAAAAAATACTGGAACAAATTAATAAATTTATTGTTTGTTATTAAAAATTAAAATGGCATTTCACATAAAAGGAGATTAACAATTGAAGATCACAAAACAATTTACAAACAGAGAAAGTCAGAGCCTTGACAGATATTTACAGGAAATTGGGAAAGTGGATCTCATTGATTCCGATGAGGAAATAAAATTAGCCGTTAAAATCCGCGAAGGTGATCAAGAAGCTTTAGACAAGCTTACAAAAGCAAATTTACGATTTGTTGTTAGTGTTGCCAAACAATATCAAAACAAAGGTTTGTCGTTAAACGACTTGATTAATGAAGGTAACCTCGGTTTAATTAAAGCTGCTAAAAAGTTTGATGAAACACGTGGTTTTAAGTTTATTTCGTATGCAGTTTGGTGGATTCGCCAATCTATTATGCAGGCAATTGCAGATCAATCAAGAATGGTAAGGCTTCCGCTTAATAGAGTTGGAGCTTTAACAAAAATTGGAAAAGCAGCAAGTCAACTAGAACAAGACCTTGAGAGAAAACCAACACCTCAAGAAATTGCAACTGAACTTGAAATGAATGTTGAAGATGTAATTTATGCACTTAAACATGCAGGTCGTCATGTTTCTATGGATGCTCCAATATCAAAAGGCGAGGATAATAAAAGCAGTTTACTTGATTTAATTTCGAATAAACAAATTCCTCATCCTGACAAAGATTTAATGGATGATTCACTGAAACGAGATATAGATAGTGCACTATCCACTCTTTCTGAAAGAGAAGCTCAGGTAATTAAATTATATTTTGGGCTCGATAATGAACACGCTGCAACTCTTGAAGAAATTGGGGAAATGTTAAATCTTACACGTGAACGTGTTCGTCAGATAAAGGAAAAAGCTTTGCTGAGACTTCGACATGCTTCTCGAAGTAATAACTTAAAAGTTTATCTCGGATAATATTTAACTATTTATTTTTCAACCCGGATTTATTCCGGGTTTTTTATTTTTAAATATATTCTATCATTGAATATTTCCTAAGTTTAAGTGTGATTATTTGTGGAACTAATAACTTACAAGGATTTTATTATGAAAAACAAACTGTTTTTCTCCCCGATTATTATAATTTTATTTTTTACTACAGCTATCTATTCACAATCCCACTTCACAGGTTTTTGGAAAGGGCAAATTAACATTGCAAATAAAAATATTTCTTTCCAAATTAAAATATCTTACAAAGGTAAATATCAAGGGAAACTATCGATACCGGAACAAAATGCTTTTGACTTACAGATGGCGAAACTAAAAATAGATTCAAATAAAATTTCTTTCGATATTTTATCAAGTCCCCAAACTGCAAGTTTTTCGAGTAACTTAGTTTCCAAAGATTCTATTCAAGGAACATTTTCCCAATTAGGTATGAAAGGAACTTTCTTTTTGAAACGGGCAAAACCTGATGTAAATGAAACTGCACTTGATTCATTGGAAAATAATTTCATTTCAAAAGAGGTAGTATTTTACAATGGCAAAATAAAATTTGCCGGTACACTAACACTTCCGGATACGATAGGGAAATTTCCGGCAGTTGTTCTATTAACTGGCAGCGGACAACAAAACCGGGACGAAAATATTTTTGGATTTAAAATATTCAAAATTATTGCTGCACATTTAACAGAAGACGGTTACGCTGTATTACGATTCGACGATAGAGGAATCAGTGGCTCAACAACCGGAGAAACAACTGCAACAACAGCCGAATATGCCGATGACGGATTATCGGCAATACAATTTTTGAAAACCCAAAAAAATATAATTAAAGATAAAATCGGATTGCTCGGACACAGTGAGGGCGGACTTGCTTCCGTTATTGCGGGTTCAGCATCCGAAGATGTTGCATTTATTATTCTTATGGCGGGACCTTCAGTATCCGGTGGCGATTTGCTTTTATATCAACTGAAAACAATACTAAAAGCCCAAAATATTTCAGAAAAAATTATTGCAAAAAAATTGCGTCTTGAAAAGGAGCTCATTGCTGCGATTAAAAGGGGGGAAGACTTACAAAAATATAAAACAGATTTATACAAGTCGGCTTTGGACGATATAAAATTACTGCCGCCGGAAAAAAGAAATAAAATAAAAAATGATTCTGCTTATGCTGAAAATCAGGCAACAGCACAACTGCAAGCACTTAATAATCCTTGGCTTAAGTTTTTCATTACTTTTAATCCTACTTCTGCAATTGAAGAGCTCAACTGTCCGGTACTCATATTGTTCGGAGGCAAGGATATGCAAGTACCGATAGAATTAAATAAAAAACCTTTTGAACTTGCATTTAAGAATGGCGGAGACAATGATTATAAAATAATTGTATTCCCAAATGCAAATCATTTGTTTCAAAAAGCCGGTTCCGGAATGCCGGATGAATATAAAACACTGGATAAAAAATTCGTAAGCGGTTTTATTCCGGCAATCGTTAAATGGCTTAATCTAAATGTAAAAGGACGGAAATAAATGTTTTTAGAATAAGCGTTTTACGGATTGTTCTCTAATGTAAAAAGCTTTATGTAAATTGATAAAATCCCTCGTGAGCTTAGCGTAAGTATAAAATGTGATTAAAAGGGATTTACTAGAAAATTATCTATTCGTATTCTTATTGGATTTCTTGCTAAAAATGATGAAGAATTTTTTATTTATCGTAGAAAAAAATAGTTAAATTTATTTTTTAATTAATTTAATTTTTAGAAACTTATGAACAAATTAATAGCCGTAGGGCAAAAAGATATAAGGCTTCACTCCGATTGCTATATTGAGTTTAAACCGAAACGTTCCGGTGGATTAAATTTTAAGCTTAAAAGCAAAGTTAGTTCAATGTACGGTAAATCAATTGGAGACACAATTTTAGAGATGTGTGATTTTTTTGAAATTAAAAGTGCAGATATTTTGATTAATGATTTTGGTGCGTTACCCGAGACATTAACCGCAAGATTTGAACTTGCTGTAAAACATGCATTTCCTAAATTGGAGAAAGAATTTTTACCGAAATTTAACGATAAAAATAAGTACAAAACTTCAAAAGATAGAATACGTAGAAGCAGATTATATCTTCCGGGTAATACTCCGAAGCTTTTCCCAAATGCGGGTCTGCACAAACCGGACGGAATTATTCTTGACCTTGAATACAGTGTTGCCCTTGCAGAAAAAGATGCAGCTCAATTATTAGTCAGAAACACTTTGCGGGTAACAAATTTTTATGGAGCCGAACGAATGGTGCGTATTAATCAATTACCGCAAGGATTAAAAGATTTGCAATTCGTTGTCCCTAATAATGTTCACGTTATTTTAATTCCAAAATGCGAAAATGCACAAAATGTAATTGATGTTGAAAACGAAGTCAAACGTCTAAAAAAAGAAAACGGAGTAAAAAACAAAATTTATTTTATGCCAATTATTGAAAGTGCATTAGGAATTAGAAATGCTTTTGAAATTGCTGAGGCATCTGAAAACAATTGTGCTTTAACAATTGGTTTGGAAGATTATACTGCCGATATCGGCACTGCGAGAACTGACGAAGGCAGAGAAAGTTTTTACGCAAGAAGTGTAATTGTGAATGCTGCAAAAGCTGCAGGAATTCAGGCAATTGATACTGTATTTTCGGATGTTACCGATATGAATGGTTTACGGGAAAGTGTTTTTGAAGCAAAAAGTTTAGGCTTTGAAGGAAAAGGCTGCATTCATCCGCGACAAATAAAAGTTGTTCACGAGGGTTTCGCTCCAACGGATAAAGAAATAGAGAAAGCAAAAAAAATAGTTAGTGCATATAATGAAGCTAAAGAAAAAGGACTTGGTGTGGTTTCAATCGGAAGCAAAATGATTGACGCTCCCGTAGTTAAAAGAGCTTTGAATACAATAAAGGCATCTGAATTAAACGAGTCAATTGCTTAATTGTTTTATTGTTAAATTTTGATTTAATAGAAAAAAATAATATGCGCATTATAAAATTATGGATTTTGAAAAAAAATATTTAAAATTAAATGATATTGAATCTTATAAAATATCTTTTCAATTAAGTAATTATTTATGGAATATTATTATCAAGTGGGATTACTTTGCCAAAAAGACTATTGGTGCTCAATTTGTAGATGCTGCCGATTCAATCTCGGCAAATATAGCTGAAGGGTTTGGAAGATATGGAAAGAAAGATAAAATTCGTTTTTACAGAATCGCATTTGGTTCGATGTATGAAGCACTTGATTGGAACGAAAAAGCAGTTAAAAGGGGATTAATTCCTATAGAAATTTACAACCACATTTTTAATGAATTAAATAAATTACCAAAATCGATTCACAGCCTGATAAAATATACAAACGAAAAGTTGAACAAATAATTTTCTGCAATCAATCCGGTAAAAAAATTTCAATAATATAAAAACAATTAAACAATTAAATAATTAAACAATTAAATTCATGAAACTAATAAAAAACGCAGCCGGAAGATTAATTCCGAATATTGCAAATGGTAAAAAACAAATTCCTTTTAAAGGTGTTGGTAAATACAAACCCAAAGGAAATAAAATCGGAGCTCCAATTAAGAGTTGTGCTGATTTCCCTTTAGACGGCAATAAAATAGTAAAAAACTTAAAAGAAGCTTTGGTAAAAGCCGGAATTAAAAATGGAATGACAATATCGACACATCACCATTTTAGAAACGGCGATAAAGTAACAAACTTACTTTTTGATACAATTAAATCGATGGGAATTAAAAACATCCAGTGGTTCCCGAGTGCTTCGTTTCCCGTTCACGAACCGCTTTTGAAATATCTGGAAGATAGTACAATTCATCATATAGAAGGTTCGATGAACGGTCCGCTCGGACGATATGCCTCACTTGGGAAAATGAAAGGACTCGGAGTTCTGCGTTCACACGGCGGAAGATGGCAGGCAATTAAAGATGGCGAAGTACACATTGATATTGCAGTAATTGCAGCACCAACTGCCGATTCTTTTGGCAATGCAACCGGCGATAGAGGAAATGCTGCCTGCGGTTTACTTGGCTTTGCACTTGCTGATTCAATGTATGCAGATAATGTAATTGTTGTTACGGATAACATTGTCCCTTTCCCCTGTTCTCCTTGGCAAATTAGGGTAATAATGTTGATTCTGTTGTTGTAGTTGATTCTGTTGGAGATCCGAGTAAAATTGTTTCAGGCACCACACAGGTTACAAAAAGTCCTGATAGACTTTTGATAGCCGAATACATTGCACAATTTTTTGAAGATGCAGGGATTATGCAAAACGGATTTTCATTTCAAGCCGGCGCAGGCGGGATAAATTTAGCTTTTGCTGTGTACTTGCGAGAACGCATGATAAAGAAAAATGTTAAGGCTCGATTTATTCGCGGGGGAAGTACAAAATATCTTGTAGAAATGCTTGAGGAAGGTTTAACGGATTATATTCTGGACGGACAAACATTCGATTTGGAAGGCGTTCGTTCGATGCGTGAAAATGCAAACCACTTAAATACTAGTCCGTTTACAAGTTACAACTATCACGGCAAAGGCAATTTTGCCTCGATGATTGATGCAGCTGTTCTCGGAGCTACGGAAGTTGACTTAAACTTTAATGCCAATGTAGTTACACATTCAGACGGATTTTTGCTTCACGGAATAGGAGGGTGGCAGAATGCACTTTTTGCGAAAACAACTATTCTCGCAATTCCTTCTTTTAGGGAAAGAATTCCAGTAATTGTTGACAAAGTTACAACACTTGTCGGCCCCGGTGAATTGATTGATGTAATTGTAACGGAACGCGGGATTGCAATAAATCCAAGAAGAAAGGACTTGTTAAAAACGGTTAAAAATTCATCTTTGCCTATTCGACCAATAAAAGAAATTTACACCGAAGTGAATGAAATATGTGGAGGCAAACCGGCAAAACCAAAAGTGAATATGAAAAAACCTGTAGCAATTATTAAATGGGTTGATGGAACAGTAATCGATTCGGTATTTCAAGTTGATGCTTAATTTAGTATTTTTATAGCAGATTATATGAGGAAATAATGGAAAAATTAACCGGGAAACTAAAAGTATCAATATCTATTTCACTGATTATTATTGTACTTTCAATTACGTGGCTTATTCTGGATTATTATGTGTTGTATAATATTATTACAAACTCAACTTTGTTATCAAATTTTGAGGTTATTATTCTAAAAATTAGCATTGGGGTATTTGCATTATTAATAATTTCTTTTTTAATTATCATTTATTATGCACTTCGTGTATCTTCCAAAGCAAAATCAGAATTAAATAAAGCTAAAAAAGAAATTGAAAAAAAGGAAAATATTGCGCTCCCAATAGTTACTGACACTGATAAATGAAGAAGATTGGACTTTCACTTGGTTCCGGTGGAGCACGGGGTTTAGCACATATTATACTTCTTGAAGCTTTTGATGAACTTGGAATTAAGCCGAATGTAATTTCCGGGACTAGTATTGGTGCAATAATTGGTGCTGTTTATGCTTCAGGGAAAAGTGCTATTGAAATAAAAGAAGCATTTATTAATAAAATTTTGAATAAATCCGGCAGGTTTATCGATTTTTTAAACAAATCCAGAATTCTTAGAGCTATTGACCTTGTTGATTTGGAGTTCCGCTCCGGCGGATTTATTAAGGGAGAAAAATTTCTAAAACTATTATCTGAAGAAATTGGCGTAAATAAATTTTCAGAGCTTCAGATTCCTTTAAAAATTACTGCTACTAATTTTTTGACCAAGGAACAATCAATTTTTGACGAAGGCAAATTACTCCCGGCATTAAAAGCTTCATACTCATTACCGGGATTGCTTGCTCCCGTAAAAATTAACAACAATTATTATGTTGACGGCGGAATGGTAAATCCCCTGCCTTGGGATATTATTGAAAACGATTGTGATATTATTGTAGCAATTGATGTACTTTCGAATTCGAAAATAAAATCAATGAGTGATATGCCACCGGCTTATGATATATTTTTTTCGTCATTTCAAATTATGCAGCATTCAATAGTGTATGAAAAATTGAAAGTGAGTAAACCAGACATTTTAATAAGAACCAATATAAAAGATATACGTTTATTGGATTTTTTAAAAGCGGACTCAATTTTTGAACAATCCGAAAAATATAAATCAAAATTGAAAAGAAAGCTCGAAAGCCTTTTGGGATAATTGAAGTAAAAAGTTAGTGAGGTTTATTGCTATCCCCTACAAATCAGACCTAAAGAATTTTTTAAACTTCAAAAAAATATTTGCGTTGGTAAATTTTTAATCGTGCATTATGCAATAAGCTCAATTTATTACACAGTTCGTGTAAAGCAACTCCATACTCTTTTTAAAGCTTACTTAATTTAAAATGATATATCCCATGATTGAAATTAATTACCCAAGCATCACCGTTGGAATCGAATGCAATGTCTTGTACATCATTTGTCTTTAGCGAAGTGTTACCGGTCCAGTATCTAATTCGATTGTTGTAGTCAACAAATCTATAAAGTCCAATTGAAGAAGAAACCCACTTTTCATTGCCGTTTCTTATTTTAATATTATGTACTGTAACATTATTAAATTGAGTATAGGAAGATTTATCAAATTTTCCGTTTGAATACGAGGATAACCCGACAAATGCACTGTTCATACTGTTAAGAAAATGCACAAACCAAATTTTATTATTGGAATGCTTAACTGATGCGTAATATATGTTTGAATCTGAACCTCCATCAATTGAGCTGGACGAAGTAAAATATTGGTGCCAATTTATTCCATCCCAATAAGCGATACCATTTTGGAGTCTTGTAGCCCACCAATTACCGGAATTATCCACATCAATTCCTGTAAAATAATTTTCATTAGAATTTGAAGAAGGTAAATTTAAATCGAATTTAATTATTTTCCATTTATTACTTTTAAATTCTGTCAACCCATCTTGAGTTGCTACAATAGGAGTTCCATCTTGTTCAAAAGCAATATCAGAAATATTGTTATTCGGCAGTCCGGTATTTCCATTATTTTTTTACACCGTCCAATTTATTCCGTCAAATTCATTTAGTCCTGAAATTGTACAAACCCAAAGATAACCGTTCGGTCCGAATTTTATTTTATTAATATAATTATTCGATAAGCCGGAATTTTCCATCCTAAAATTTGTCCATGTCGTTCCGTCAAATTTTGTAATCCCATTAGAAATAGAACCCAGCCAAATCACATTATTTTTATCAATTGCAATAGTATTATAAGTAAAAGGAAATATTCCCGATGTTTCCTGATTATAATCAACCCAATAAGTCGTATCAACAAGAACTAACGAAACGAAATTATGTTTTCCGCTTTGAACAATTGAAATAGTGCTATCTGACCTGACATTATTTTTAACATATTTAATTTTATGTGGCCCGGGAATTAAATTTTCAATAGTTGCCGGAGTTAATTTCCCTGTATTTTTATCATCTAAAAAAATTTGTGCTTTGTTAGGTGTTGATGCACAAACAAGGGTACCTCGCATATTGGGGTTTGAGTTAAAGTCAACTATAATATTTTGAGCAGAGTCTGCAACTATATTTACAGAAAGGGTAGTATCGTTATAATACTCCTTCTTAAGAGTAATATTATGTCTTTTTATTTCAAGCCATTTTAAGCTATCCGGTGTAACAAGTCCGGATGTTTTTCCGTCAACATAAATTTTCGCTTCTTCCGGAATAGACGAAATAGCCAGTAAACCTCCAAGAGGTTCAGGCTGAGTTGGTAAACTTGTTGATACCTTTCTTTCACAAGAATTAAATAACAACAGTACTCCAAAAAGTAAAACTAAGATTTTCATGTGTTTACATTCCTAAAATGATCGGTATACTTCATTGCTTGCTGAAAATAAAGTGTTTACCATTTATATAAACTATGCAAAAATAAATTCTTCGCAGTTAAAAGAAAAATTCCAGGTCATTCGGTACTTATTGAATTTCTTTAAAATTGAATAAAGTTTTTTAATACTGCCTTAAGAATAATTCAAAAATGTCAAAAAAATGAGAGAACCGAAACAAAAATAGTAAAATTAGCATAATAAAAAGTAAAAAATCTGAGCAGGAAATTACTTTTAATCTTGATGTTGAACTATAGCGGATTATTTACATACTCAAAAAATATTCTTCCGGCATTTTTTATTTCAAAAAAATAATTATATTTAAATTGGAATAAAAAGATACTTTAATCTTTTTATTGAGATTTTATATCTTATTTTAGAGGGAGTAAAGATATGTCATTTATTAATTGGACAAACCAAGAATTAACAAATATCAATGTAATTGATAAACAGCACATTGAAATAACAACACTTATTAACGATGTTTATGAAAGTAACGCAAGAAAGAAAAAGAAAGTGCAACTTGATTTTACAAAGAAACTAATTGAAAAATTACGTGAACATTTTGAAACAGAAGAACAATTTATGAAAGATTATTCCGATAGCGGATTTTATTCTCACATGCTGGAACATCAAAGATTACTAAGCAAAGTAATATTAAAGGATAGGAAACTAAGGGAAAGCAATGCTGAATTGGATGAAGAATTTTTTCAGTCAATGAGGAAATGGTTCTATAATCACCTTGATTTTAAGGACTCCAAACTTGCTCGACACCTTAGCTCAAAAGGTGTAAAATAAGTTTATTATTTTGAAGAGTATTGTTATTGCAATTTTTCAACCTTTATTAAATACAAATGGCTAAGTTCTATACATTACTTTCCCATGTTCGGCAGTTGCTGGATTAGTGGAAATCGCATCTTTAAAAAAATTCAAAGCGGATCCTCTATTAAAGCATTAGGATTTACAATCCTATCCGGTGGTTACCGGATTTGCGGGGGAATGAAAAAACCCTAAAAATAAAATGCTGTCCGCCACGACGGATAATTAGAACTTATCCAAACAAATTGAACAAACACGGTCCTGACGGGGCGTAGTCAAAGACGCCGTTCCTGCTGGCAGGCAGGAAGCCCGTTTTTTATCGAATCGATAATTATATTTTAAAAATAACACTTGCTAATTATTAAATAATTACTTTAGTTTGGAGCGTTAATTATATTAAATCTAAATAAAAATAAGGGACTATCGAATGCGGAATACAATTATTTTACTAATAACAGTTTTAGCGTCATTGAATGTTGTGTTTGCACAGAAAACAAACGATTTGATTGAGGATATTTTTGTAAAGAAAACTACTATTGGTGGGTATGGTGAACTTCATTATAATCAATCCATGCTTGATGGGGGCAAGACAAAAAAAACATTGGACTTTCATAGATTTGTGCTTTTTTTTAGTCACAGTTGGAATGAAAAATGGTCTTTCAAATCCGAAGTGGAGATTGAACATAATTTTGTAGAAAGTGGACAGGGAGAATTGGCAATTGAACAGGCATACTTAAATTTTAGAGTTTCTGAGAAGTTTGGAATTCGTGCCGGAGTTATATTAAATCCTGTAGGAATAATAAATGAGACTCATGAACCTCCTACATTTTTAAGTGTAGAAAGACCCGAATATTCAAAATATATTATTCCTACAACTTGGTTTGGAAACGGTGCCGCAATTTTCGGTAATATTTCCGGTTTTGACTATGTTTTTACTGCGATGGAAGGATTAAACGGTAATAAGCTCACGCCGACAAATATTCAAGCATCGGCAATTAGAAAAGGAAGACAGGAGGGCTTCAAATCAAATGCCAAAAGTATTTTGCTGACCGCGAGACTAAATTATACCAGGATTAACGGGATTAAATTCGGTGGTTCTTTTTCGTTCAATAATGCTATAGCCGAAGCGGGAAACATACAAATCGGTTTGAGTGAATTTCATTTTCAGATGAATAAATATAATGTAATAGTAGTTGGAGAAATTGCGAATATAGCATACGGCAACAACAGTATAAATAATTCATTCGGCTATTATGTTGATTTGGGATATGACTTAAGCAAGATTATCGGCGTAGGCAGTTCACTTGTTCCGTTTGTTCGATATACTGATTACAATACTGCATCGTCAACAAAAACTGGAGGAGATAGTGAAAAAGAGTTTCATAAGACCAAGTGGATGGTGGGAGTTTCATTTAAACCGATTGATGAAGTTGTTCTAAAAGTTGATTATGCCGAAAGAAAGACAGAACTCAGTTCTAAGACAAGTCAATTGTTAAATTTTGGTATTGGATATATGTTTTAGGTAATGAGTCCACTTTAAAAAGCCCCGAACGGACTTAAGTCCGTTCGGGAAAGTTTGTTTTTAGTTTATAATCCCCACGTTTGATCCGCCGTGGCGGACGTGGGTTAGTGCAATACTACCTTTTTATAGCGGACTCGGTATTAATATGTAATTAGCGAATTAATAAACAAATAGTGAAGCTAAATTAAAATGAAAAATATTATTTTGATATATATTTTATTAAGCTCTGCAATTTTTGCCGGAGGAATAAAAGAAAAAGTAGAACGTGAAATAAATGCTCACTTTAAAAATTCAAGTATGGAAATAGTAAAATATACTATACCTAAAAATGTAAGAATGAAAATTGAAAAAACAGTAAATCAAAGATTTTTTAGAAGTACAATTGTCTATTGGAAAATTAAGCGAAATAATAAACTTGCTGCAATTGCAATTTTGGATAATGTTTACGGCAAAACAATGCCGATTACATTCCTAGTTTTCTTTAACCTTGATGGAAAAATATTAGACAGCAAAGTAATAAAATACAGAGAATCGCACGGTGGCGAAATAAGCAATAAAAATTGGCTGGTGCAGTTCAAAAACAAAGATTCAAAATCATCATTTGATTTTGGGAAAGATATTGACGGAATTTCAGGAGCAACTATTTCAGCAAAATCTATCTCAAAAGGGATACAAAAATTATCAATCTTGGCAAAAATTATTTTGGATAAACTATGAATATTTCATTAAAAAATCTTGATAAACTATTAAAAAAATTTTTAACTGTTTATTTATTGGTAATTGCTATTGGAATATCAATCGGGATAACTTATTTGGGAACTGAAACAAATGCTTCGAAAAAAGGAATTGTGGAACAATATAATGGTTCTGCCCCTAATGATGAGCTTGATATTCCGGATAAATATCCGAAAGGAATTAAGGAAATGCTTTTAACAACGCACAATCATATTCTTGGCTTGGCTCCGTTGCTGTTAAGTTTAGGACTTATTATTTATTTTTCAACAGTAAATAAAAGATTAAAAATGTTTTTGTTATACGAACCATTAATTTCATTGATAGTTACTTTTGGTTCTATCTGGCTTGTTAGGTTTGTCCATCCGGGTTTTGTTTATTTAACAATTTTATCCGCAATATTAATGTATGGCTCAATTTATTTATCTATTCTACTATCAATTTATGAGATGAATTTTAGAAAGTAAAAAAAGGAACAAAACAGCAAAGTAGATAATATTAATTATTATCAGCTGTTTTTGTTACACGCATAATTCCGATAGTCAACATAATTACACCAATCCATTGGACTAAGTTAAGTATTTTATCGTGGACAAAAAATTCAAGCAGAACTGCCGAAAGTGGAAAAGCAAGTTCGTAAATTGCCGCACGTGAAGCTGAGATTTGTTTAAGTCCGTAATAGTACAAAAATATGGCAAATCCGCCTGAAGAAAACGCAATTAGAAAAAATATCAGGATTTGATGCGATGTTAATTCTGCTAAAGATGAAATCTGTCCAAACCCGAGAATAATAAAGAACATTAAAATGCTTGAAATTAAAAATCGCAAATATGTTCCCATATAAAAACTTACGTTCTTAAGTGCACGTTTGCTAAAAACGGTTGAAGCGGCAAAGGATGCAGCAGCAATTAAAGCAAAAAATGCCGCATCTATTGTTTTATCACCTGTATTTGTTGCCGGTAAACTAAATCCGAAAGTCATAATGTAAGCACCAAAAATCGCCAGTGACGCCCAAATAAAAAATTCTTTCGGAAGCCTCTCTTTCAATAATATTGAGGCAAGCGAAAGAGCAAAAATCGGTTGCAGTTTTTGAATAAATATTACAATGGAAAGATTAACATAATTTACATAAAAAAGTGCTTTTGTTATTGCCATTGTTCCAATTGCTCCGCCGAACAGGGCAACCGCAAAAAAAGCAAGCAAATCTTTATTTTCAATTAATTTAATAGTTTTTAATTGTTTGAATAAAACCGGAGTCAGCAAGATGGTTGTAAGTAAACTTTCCACAAAAACAACAAGAGTTACAGGCAAAACGTACAAGGAAGGGCGAAGAATTATTCCGTCAAATCCCCATAGCACAGCTGCTGAGATGACAAATATTGGTGCATATTTTATTTTTTGAAGTTCCTTCACAACTGTACTAAAAGATATTTTTTATTATTTGGTATGCTCCAACATACGTTCCAATTGCACTACCCAAACCAGCAAGAATAAAGACCAATAAAATTCGCAATAATTTATTTGACCACCAAGCAGAAAATTTGCCAACATCGTTGGTAACCGATTGAAATTCTTTCACAATCGGCGGTCTGTAATAAGCTTGTACAAAAGCCGCAACATAACCTGCTCCAATTACAGGTGTAAGGCTTGTAATGGGAGCACCGAGAAATGAAACAAGGATAGTAAGCGGATGCCCGAATGCAATGGCAGAACCAATTGCACTTGGTATTCCGTTAGCAAGAATCCAAAATAAAACATTATCACCGGCAACACTTGAACCTTTTGTAAATCCAATATAAAACAAAGATGCGATTATAATTGCAGGAATTCCCCATCCAATAATTTTCACCCATTTGGAAATGGGGGGAATGATACTAATTGCTTCCAAGTCAGTAGTTTCGTTTTTTGATAAAGCTTCTACAATCCCGTTCACATGCCCAGCTCCGACAACTGAGACAATTTTGTTCCCCTTTGCCTCTTTCATTTTTTGAGCGAGAAAGCTGTCTCGTTCATCAAGAAGAACTCTTTTAAGTACAGGCATTTGCTCGCCGAGTTCTTTCATTAATTGGGAGAGAACATCCTTTGATTTTAATTCCGTTAATTTTTCTTCCGTTAGTTCTTCTTTTTCAAAAATACCTGCAAAACCGGAAAAAATAAATTTCATTTTTTGAAAGAACGACATTGAGTTCCAAGCACGCCTGAGTGTAATACGCACATTCCGGTCGCAAAGTTCTATTGGAATATTATTTTCTTTTGCAGTATTTGCAGCTTCCAATAATTCAGTACCCGGGGATACCCCAAGTTTTTCCCCTAGTTTTTTTTGGTAAGAAGCAAGTACAATGTTAATTAACAGCGTTGCAAGCTGCTTCTTTTTTATTAATGTTTTAATATCAAGTGATTCCCACTTTTTCTTTTGTGAAAGGGCTTCATACCTCTGTTCGTCTAATTCTATGCAGACAGTATCAGGTTTTACGGATTCAATAACATTTCTAACTAACTCAGCAGATTTTTTTGAAATGTGTGCGGTCCCTATAATAAAATATGTTTTGTCTCCAATTGTTATGGAGCGAACATCGGTTCCGAACGAATGAGAATTATTTTCCATTTGTATTAATTTTGTTTAAAAGCAGTTTCAAACCTACTAAAATTTAATCAGATATTTTTGAATTGTTGTAAATATATTTTTTGATACAAATCAAATCTTTGATTGTTAACATATATTTTAAAACTTTTCATTGTTCATTTCGTCTTAAACAAAAAAATGGAAATTCTATGAAAATTAAAATCTTTACATTAGTAATACTTGCCTTAACATTAAGTAGTTGCAGATACGGGCGTGGTGTTCGCGGGAACGGTCATGTAGTTGAAAAAAAATTTACTGTTCCGGCATTTGAAAAAGTAGATTTGAGCGGCATCTACAGTGTTGAAATATCAATAGGTAATGAGCAATCGGTATTAGTAAAAGCTGAAGAAAATTTGATGAAATATTTGAAAGTGAAGGTTAGAAACAACACACTTTTCTTTGATACAAAAAGAAATATCTCTCCACGTAAAGGAATTAAAGCAATTGTTGTGTTAAAATCTCTAAAAGGTATTAATGCTTCCGGTGCATCATTTGCAAAAGCTAAGAATATTGATGCGGATGATATTAGTATAGATATAAGTGGAGCCAGTAAAGTTGAAATTTCAGGCAGCGCAGGTAATCTTGATTTACACGTTTCAGGTGCAGCAAAATTATATGCGAAAAACTTTGTTTGTAAAAAAGTATCGGCAGATGTAAGCGGAGCGGGAAATGCTGTGATAAATGTAACTGAAAAATTTTATGCAGATGTCTCAGGTGCCGGTTCACTAAGCTATTACGGAAATCCAAATGATTTTAGTTTTGATACTTCCGGTGCAGGATCAATTAAGAAAAAATAAAATAATATAAATATAAAAAGTCAAAAACTGTTTCTTTTTTGGAAACAGTTTTTTTTTGACTTAAATTCCAAAAA
>Ga0114931_10004152_pt1 | contig 18106 bp, 16 predicted proteins | sample 2SBtaG_FD_89579 | JGI IMG/M metagenome (GOLD analysis project Ga0114931, IMG submission 89579) | Deep subsurface microbial communities from Kolumbo volcano to uncover new lineages of life (NeLLi) - 2SBTROV14_V59a metaG | ecosystem: Environmental > Aquatic > Marine > Volcanic | place: Kolumbo...
ACCAACCTGTCCACCGAGATGGTGGCGCGGACCATGGGCCTGGACGTGACCGGTCCGTCGATCCGCGTGCCGTACGGCGTGCCCGAGAACCAGGACCCGATGTCGAGCGCGTTCACCATCTACGACGAGCACCGCACGCCGCTGCCGCCGACGACCAACGTTCCTCCGGCGGACGACAACGGCACCCACAGCGGGGTCAATGCGCGTGACGCCAGCCTGAAGCAGATCGAGCAGTTCTTCAATCAGGGCACCATCGTCAACAAGTGCCAGATCGGCGGCACCGTGGCGCCGTGTGACTGCGATACCGGCGCCTGCGGCGACCGGCGCTGATCGACGACTAGCTCCAGCGGCGGCGCACGGCCTCGGGGCGTGCGTCGCTTCTGGTTTTCGGCGCGGTGCCGGCAGGTTGTAGACGAACGCGGGCTCGTCCTCCGGTCGCCGTGGCACCACGATCCAGGTGCGCGCGCCCAGCGCCGGTACCTCGAGGAAGAACAGCCACACCCGCGCCAGCGACAGGCCACGGGGCGGTAGCGGCACTCCCCGCCGCCGGTTGCACGGCGGAGCGCGCGCCACCAACACCAGCCGCCCGCCGCGCTCCAGCGCCGCCGCCACCTCGGCGATGCTGCCCCGCTTCCGCCCGCTCCGCCGCGCCTCGCGCGCCCGCGGGCTGTTCCGATCGTAGTCGTCGGCCAGCGCGCTCTCGTACGCCAGGTGCACCGCCTGATCCACGCCGATGCCGCCGTAACGCCGCCGCTGCGCCCGCGCCTCCGCCGCCGGCACCTGGACGCGCAGCCCCGCCGGAGGCCCGCAGGCCGCCAGCATCATCACGATCACCATCACCGCCACTCTCACCCCCGCGCCGCACTGCACCGGCCATGCCGCGGGCAACCTCCCGTTTCGCCGTCACCGCCGTCCGGCCACCCGGACACCGTCCGACTCCCCGGACGACTCAGTGTCCGGGATCCGGCCAGCCGAGGTCGCCGCTGCTGTGTCCCACCGCGCCCCCACCACAACCCGATCGTGACGCGTTCAGGGCCGAAGGGAGGCCAACATGGGAGTCGGTTTTCTAAGTGATTTCATGGAGGTGCGGAGCGTGAGTTGCGAAAGTTGGCTCCGACCCTATCGCCTATCAGTAGAGCTTGCGCAGGGGCGGCACGTCCTTGGCGATGGTGACCGGCGAGCCGGGCTGGCCGCGCAGCACGGTGACCTGCGGATCGCGATACGAGGTGACCAGCTCGCGGTACGGCTCGAAGGTCGGGCTGCCGCACACGGTGACGCGGTCGCCCTCGTGGATGCGCGTCTCGTGGGCGACGCCGGCCGGGCGGAAGCGGGCCGGCAGCACCTCCGAGTCGCCGATGCGCAGCTCGGCCTCGCCGGTGTGCATGACCAGGTCGCTGGGGCACGGCTGCAGCCACAGCGTGCCGGCGACGATGTGCGGGTGGTCCTCGTCGTCGACCACCAGGAAGTCGACTCCTTCGACCTCGCGCGCCGCCAGCTTGTCGCGGACGATCACGTCGACGAACGCCGCCATGCACGGCTCGCCCGACAGCGGTCCGCGAACCTGGGCGCGGATGCGCCGCACCGTGCCGGTCACGGTCAGCGCCCCGGCCGGCGTCGCCGGCGTCCACCGCGCGGGCGGCAGGGCGCGGGCTCGTGCCGCCATGATCAGGCGCAGGCGGTGGCGCTGGCGCATCGCCGGCAACACCCAGGCGACCGTCGCTGCGGTGGCGGTCATCAGCACCAGCATCGCGACGGTGATCATCGGTGACCCGAGCAGAGTGCCGGCCGCCGCCAGCGCGAACTCGGCCAGGAGCGCGATGCTGAGCACGCGGTCGGCGGCGTCGTACAGCACCGGCGCTTCGATGCCGCGGGCGCTGGCGAAGATGTCGGCGGTCAGCGTCAGGTCCTCGCTGCCGGCACAGCTGGCGCATTCACCGTCGGTCAACAACCGACGGCAACGCGCGCACACCTTGCCCAGCCCGAACAGCTCCATGGCTCACCGCAGGCGCAGCTTCAGCTGTCGCGCCGACAATCCGCGGGCGCGGGCCTCGGCGGTGCGCGGGCGCAGGCCGGCGAAGCCGACGGCGGCATGTTCGAGCGCGTCGACCCGCAAGAGCGCCCGCTCGAGCGTCGCCCGGCCCATCGGCACCCCGGCGACGGCCGCCTCGATCGCGCGCCCGGAGATCGACAGGCTGCCCGGTGGCGTCTCGCCGGCGGCGTGGGCGACCTCACCGGTGACCCGCAGGATGTCGACGCTGGCCCGCTCGAGCCAGCCCTCGAGGGTTTGCGCCGCGGCGTCGGGGGCGGCCACCGCTGCGGCCTGCGACATGCTCAGCTCGGCGTCGATGATGTGCAGCTTCAGCTGTCGCAGCGACACCGACGACTTGCCTCCCTCGTGCCGTCCGGCGACCTCGAAGTGGGCCAGACGGCGCAGGCGCACGCGGTTTTCGCGCGCGAGCGCCAGCTCGACCGCGTCGTCCAGCTTCCACACCAGGATCGGCTTGGCATCGCCGGGAATCAGCGGGATGTCGCGCTCGAGCACGATCGCGTCCCCGTCGAGCTCGATGTCGAGGAACGCGTCCTCCAGCCCCGACAGCCCCGACTCCACCTGCTGGAAGTCGATGGTGCCGTGCTCGACGCCCAGGCGAAAATGGTGGGTGGCGCGGCGGTGGCCGATCACCGGAAGCGCAGTGTCGACGAACAGGTCGACGGCGACGTGGCCACCGAGCAGATCCAGCAGTCGCAGGTCGATCCCGGGCCGCTTCTCCGTGGCCTGCGGCTTCGCCGCGCGTCGCTCGGCCAGGGTGACGCCGGCCCGCACTTCCGCCGCCTGCAGCAGCGGCGCGGCCAGCGCGTCGCCGTCGCAGACGACACCCTCCGGCAGCGCCAGTTCGTCGATCACCAGCTCGAGCTGCTGGCCGATCAGCGTCACCCGCCGCGCCCGCGCCGCCTTCGCCTCGACCCGCACCGCGCCGGGGCCCCAGCTCACGCGCGCGCCGTCCAGCTCGATGGCGTCGGCGCGCAGGACCAGCGCGCCCAGCCCGACCTGGACGTCGGTCAGCACCGCGGCGCTGGCTTCCACTGCACCGCCGCCGGCCGACGCGGTGAACACCGCCGTCTCCAGCCGCGCGCCGGCGCGGGCCCGCCGTTCGCCCAGCTCCAGGGTCAGCCGATCGGCGTCGACCGCCGTCGCCTCGATCCGACCGTCGAGCGGTGGCGTGCGTCCGCCGCGGGCGATGGCCAGCTCGACCTGCGCGCCCGACAGCCACCCACCGATCTCGATGGTGGCCCGGGCAAGCTCCAGCCGCAGGGCGCTCACGCCGACGGCGTCGAGCCGTGCCGGACCGATGCGCACCTCCTCCGGCGACGTGGCGACGGCGCCGCCGAGCCCGACGACCTCGCCGATGTCGATGCGCAGGCTCACTTCCCTCCCGCGCGCGGCACCCAGAAGTCGCGCGGGTAGAGGCGGTAGAGCACCGCGTCCGGACCCTCCACCGCGGTCAGGTACTCCTGGTACTTGTCGAGCTGCGACTCCGGGCCGATGACGAAGTAGACCGCGCCCGGCACGTCCGCCGACTTGGGGCCGTAGCCGGGCAGGACCATGCCGTAGACCTCCGGCATGCGCGTGAACAGCTCGCCGGGCAGCTGGTCGCCGTGCTGCGTGCGCAGCGCCATCAGCTTCTCGCGGAAGCCTCGGACCATCTCCGGCGTCACGCCGTCGGTCAGGTCGGCGGCCATCTGCTCGCCGCGGCCCTCGAAGCTGCCGGCCACGCGCGAGCTGAACGACTGCGCCACCGCGTAGTCGACCAGCGTCGGGTCCTCTTTCGCCTTCTTCAGCTCGCCGATGACGAAGCGCAGCGTCTGTGGCAGCTCCGGGCAGCGCTCGGCGTAATACTTGATCCGCTCCTGCGGCAGCGATCCGCGCAGGCCGTTGGAGTAGGCCAGCCCGGCGCTCCAGGTCTTCATGAAGATCGAGTGCGCGCCGTGCCCGGTGTAAAGGTTCGACGCCAGGTAGCGCAGCAGGCCGTCGTCGTCGCGAGTCGAGTAGTGCCAGCCCGGCGCCGAGTTGACGAATACGCCGCTCTGGGTGTTGCGGTTGACCAGGCCGACGAACAGCGGGTGTTTGGCGCCGGGCACCCGCTGCCGCAGCCGCGCCTCGATGAACCGCTCGGTCGAGTAGCTCTCTGCGGGCGCCGCGCCCTCGGGCACGCCGGCGACCAGCGCCTCGATGTCGCCCGCCGTCGCCTGCTCCACCGGCGTCGACCCGATGGCGAACAGGCGCATGCTGCCGCGGTGGAGCGACGCCACGCGCACTTCGTCGAGCTGCTTCAGCACCTGCGCCGGATCGGTCGCCAGATCGCCGCCGATCTCCTCGCACAGGTAGCGCCAGTCGCCGGCGAGCGAGTCGTCGGGCAGGTTGCCCAGGAGCTCGCCCAGATCCGACAGCGCGTCGTCGGCCAGCTGTTCGTCGTCGCCGGTCAGCGCGAGGTAGCGGTCGCGCGCCCGGTGCGCCGTCTTCGGCCAGACCGCGCCGTCGGCGGGCGCGGCCAGCATTGCGGCCAGCGCCTTGCGCCCGCTGCCGCCCGCGCCGGCCAGCTCGTGGAGGAAGGCGAACACCGGCGCCTTTGGCCCCGACGCCGCGCGCAGCAGCCAACGCAGCCGGTGGACGTCGTGGGCTCGGGTCAGGAACGAGCTGGTGTGCGCCAGCAGCGGGTTCGACTGGTAGTCCCAGATCGTCGCGGGGTCGGCGACCCAGCCCTCCTCGGCGCCGTTCATGCGCCTGCGCAGCCCCTTGGCCATCTGATCGACAACGTCGCGGATGCGCGGCAGGTTCTCCGGCCGCCAGTCCGGCGCGTCGAGAAAGCGGCGCACCCAGGTGATCGCCTGCCTGGTCTCGCCGGCGTCGTTGCCGCTGCCGCGCCCGACCAGCTCGACTCGGCCGCTGTGCTTGTTGCTGGTGAGGTAGACGCCGGCCGCCAGCACTTCGGCGCGCAGATGCTCGGTCACCTGCTCGTGGCTTATCGGCACGCCGTCGACGATCACGCCGACGCGGGTCATCAGCGGCGCCAGCACGGACAGATAGATCAGCCGGTTCTCCGGCACGCCGTGCAGGTCGAACGCCGCGCCGACGGTGCCGCCGGTCATGCTCTCGAAGGTCGACCGCACCATCGGCGCGCCGCTGATGGTCTCGGACTTCCACACCAGGGCGTCGTCCAGCGTCATCGGCGGGGTGTCGATGAAGTGGGGCAGGGTGAGGCTCTTGCCCGCCTGCTCGAGCGCTGCCGTCGCCTTGTCGTAGTCGGCCTTGTAGTCGGCGATGGTGGTGGCGTCGTCGCTGGCGCCGTACTTCTTTTTCAACAGATCGAGCTCCGCGCGGATCCGTCCCTCGCGCTCGGTGTTCTCGCGCTCGAGCAGGGTCGGGTCGGCCACCGAGGCGCCGGCGTACGGCTCGGTCTCGGTTAGCTTCCACCGGGCCAGGTAGCCCTTCCAGACGTTTCCCTTCTTGCCCAGCTCGCCCAGCACGAAGGCGATCTCGGGCTTCATCGTCAGCGACTTCTCGAAGCCGCTCTCGCGCGCCAGGTCGTGCAGGTGGTTCATCCACCCGGAGCCGGAGCCGCGGTAGCCGAAGCCCGGCGGGGAGTTCATGAACTTGGCCAGCCCGCGCCGGGTCTCGGTGACGCGGTTGCGCAGTCGCTCGTTGAACGCCGCCAGCTCGGGCGAGCCGTCGGGCATCGCGGCGATCTTCGAAAGCTGCGCCAGGATGAGCGCGCGGATCCTGTCGACCCCCTTCTCGGTCAGCTCTGCGGTGCGCACGCCGCTCACGCCCATGTAGATCGGATCGCCCTGGTCCGACGACATGTAGCTCCACACCCCGGTGGCGCCGACGTCGAGCTGTCGCCTCTTGGAGTCGACCAGCGCCTTGTACAGCTCGGTGGTCGAGTCACCGGCGACGTTGTCGAGGAACAGCTGCAGCAGCAGCTCTTCTTTGACCGACAGGTGCAGCGCCGGCGGCCACGCCAGCATCACCGTGCCCGGCTCCTGGGCGTTGGAGTAGGCGTAGTGGACCAGCTCGACCCTTCCCGGCGGCGCGCTCTTCGGCGCCGGCAGGTCGGCCTCGGTGGTGACCGCGCCGCGGGCGGCACCGGCGTTCTGCCGGGTGAGGATGCCGTCGGTCTGCTTCAGGATCGTGTCGAGCGCCACCGTGCGCGGGAACGCCGCGACCATGCCCATGTTGGCCAGGTGGTAGTGGTCGTCGTGGAACGTGCGGATGTCGGCGGCCGTCATCTTGCGGATCGCCGCCGGGAAGCCGCCCGACGACAGCGCCAGCGGATGGGTCGGGCCGTACTGCAGCTGGCCGATGGTCCGCCACAACAGGCGGTTCGGCCCCTCGAAGCTGCGCACCATCTCGTTGTAGACGGTGCCCTTCTCCTCCAGCCGCAGGGTGCCGGTCTTGGCGTCCAGGGCGACGCCGAAGTTGCGCACCTCCCGGCGAATCTCCTCGTCGGAGTAGTCGGGGTGGAGCAGCCCGTCGAGCTTGTGATCGAACACGTTCCAGAAGACGTCGACCCCGGCGATGGTGTGGAAGTGGTAGCAGGTCCGCCACTGCTTGGTGAACGCCGACGACTCGGCCAGCGACATCGACTCCAGGCCGGCGACCCAGCGGCCCTTGTTGCCCTTGCCCAGCAGCAGGTGCTCCTGAGTGTGCGGCTCGCCCATGTCGGAGGTGGGGAAGCTGTTGACCCAGACGAACGCCTGCGGCGCCGACTCGATGAACACGACGTCGAAGGTGAACCCGGTGCCCAGGTGGGTCAGCCGGGCGCCCATGCGCGCGTCCTTGTCATCGAGGTAGACCGCCTCGGCGCGGAACCCGTCGACCTCCTGTCCGGGGGTCAAGGAGTCGAGGGTGACGGGGTCGGACGCAGGGGGTGTGTTCATGGGCGGGCGCGGCGGGGCCTTCGAGCCGCAGCCGGCCAGCGCAACGAGCGCGGCCAGGCCAGGCCCCCGGAGCATTTGCGGCAGCATCGGGCGACTGTACCCGCCCGGGCCCGGGGCGCAAACCGCCAGGCCCGGTGGGTCAGCCGCTGTCAGCGCGGCGCCGTGGTCGGGAGCGGACGGGCCCGCTCCGGTACCAGCTGGCGCAGCTGCCAGGCCTGCAGCTGCAGCTGGCGCTCGGCCGCGACCTGCGCCCGGCGCACCTCGTGGATGTAGCCGGTGGCTGCCAGCATGGTGACCAGGATGGTCAACGCGAGCACGGTGTAGGTCGCGACCGGCGGCATGTCGCAAAGCTGCGAGACGATCAGCATGCCGCCGTGCTCGAAGCGCATGGTCGGGGCCAGCACGCCGGTCCACTCCAGCACCGCCGGCCCGAAGATCGCCATGCAGCCGAGGGTGACGGTCAGCCACGGTCGCTGCAGCCCCTCGTGGAACAGGAACGCCACCGTCGACACCACGACCAGCCCGGGAAGCAGCACGAACGGCCCGAACAGCCGCGACACCGCGCCGAAGAAGAGCGCGTGGATGACCACCGCCGTGGTGATCATCCACGGCCGCGGCCGCCGGGCGCGGGCAAAGGCGCGGGCGCCCAGCGCCAGCAGCGGCAGGGTGCCGATGATGGCGATCGCCAGCGGCCAGTTCTTCACCCCCATCCACAAAAACAGCGGCGCGAAGCCGGCAAACCCCAGGTACACCCAGGTGCCGCCGCGGGCCTCCAGGCGAGAGGCTTCCATCAGCCGCTCGCGGACCAGCGCCTCGACCTCGCCGGGCATCTTCGCCGGCGGCTCGAGCAGCAGCCGCGTCATCACCCCGGTGGCCGGAGCGCTGTCGGGATCGATCGCCAGGGCGCGGCCGGCCTCGCGCAGCGCCTCGGTGCGGTCGGCGACCTCGCCGCTGCGCAGCGCCCGGTCGGCGGCCGCGTGGGCGGCCTCGGCGTGGCGCAGGGCCAGCTCACGGCGCAGCGCCAGGTCGCGGTCGCCGTCGAGGAAGCGCTCGATGGCGCCGGCCATCTCGCCCACCGTCGGGTAGCGGTCGCCGGCGTCGAGCGCGGTCGCGCGCACGCAGATCGCCTCCAGCTCCGGCGGCACGTCGCGGTCGGGGCAGCGCACCCGCGCGCGGGCATCGCCGCCACCCAGGGTCGACTGCGCGATCGAACCGGCGCTGCTGCGCGCGTGCAGCGGCTCGAGCGCGAGCAGCTCGAACAGGATCGCGCCCAGGGCGTAGACGTCGGCGCGGGCATCGAGCTGCTCGATGTCGCCGCGCAGTTGCTCCGGTGGCATGTAGCCGGGGGTGCCCATGACCGAGCCGTGCTCGGTCGACCCGCTGTCGCCCGGCCGTCCCGATACCGCCTCGTCGTCCGGCGTGCCGTCGGCGACGCCGGCGATCTTGGCCACGCCCCAGTCGAGCACGTAGACCTCGCCGTACTCGCCCAGCATCACATTGCTCGGCTTGAGGTCGCGGTGCAGCACTCCGTGGCGGTGGGCGAAGTCGACCGCCTGCAACACCTGGGCGAACGTGGTCAGCAGCTTGCGCTGGGAGAAGGCGGCGGTCGCGTCGGCGTCGCCGGCGGCCAGGTCCGCCAGCACCTGCTCGAGGGTGGCGCCGTGCAGGCGCTTCATGGTGAAGAACGGCGTGCCGTCGGGGAGCATCCCCAGGTCGTAGACGGGCACGATCGCCGGGTGCTGCAGCTGGCCCTGGACCCGCGCCTCGCGCAGGAAGCGGGCCACCGCATCGTCGCTGGCGGCGGCGTGGTTGCGCATGTGCTTGAGCGCCACGCTGCGGCCGATACGGCGGTCGCGATAGAGCGTGACCTCACCCATGCCGCCGCGGCCGAGCTCCGCGCCCGCGTGATAGCGCTCGCCGAAGTCGACCTCCTTCAGCGAGGTGGGGGCGACGTCGATCGGGTGCGCGCCGTGCGGATCGGTCGACGGCGCCGCGGTGTCGGCCAGCGAAGCAGGCGTGGCTGCGACCGTAGCGCCGAGTGGATCGGAGTCGGCGGCAACCGTGGCGGCCAGTGGATCGGAGTCGGCGGAGCCGGCGGCGACCGTGGCGCCGAGTGGATCGGAGTCGGCGGAGTCGGCGGCGACCGTGGCGGCCAGTGGATCGGAGTCGGCGGAGCCGGCGGCGACCGTGGCGCCGAGTGGATCGGAGTCGGCGGCGACCGTGGCGCCGAGTGGATCGGAGTCGGCGGCGACCGTGGCGCCGAGTGGCTCGGAGTCGGCGGAGCCGGCGGCGACAGTGGCGGCCAGCGGGTCGGAATCCCCTCGATCGCGGCTCATTCCTCGATCGTACACTCCCACTTGCCGCGGCGCGTGGGGTGATCGAGGGCGTCGCTCAGCGCGGCAAGAAAATCCCGTCGCTCCCACGCCTGCGCGCCGAAACCGGACAGGTGGTCGGTGTAGACCTAACAGTCGATCAGCGCGATCTCCCACGCGCGCAGCTGCTCGACCAGCACTGCGAACGCGACCTTGGACGCGTTGGGCGCGTGCGCGAACATCGACTCGCCGAAGAAGGCGTGGCCCAGCGACACCCCGTAGAGGCCACCCACCAGTCGGTCTCCCTCCCACGCCTCGGACGAGTGGGCGAAGCCGAGCTCGTGCAGGCGGACGTACGCCTCGACCATTTCGTTGGTGATCCAGGTGCCGTCCTGACCCGGGCGCGGGACCTCGGCGCAGGCTTCGATCACCTGGCGGAAGGCGGTGTCGAAGCGCACCTGGTAGCGGCCGCGCCGCAGCTCCTTGCGCAGCGTCCGGTTGATCCGCAGCTCGTCCGCGCGCAGGACGAAGCGCGGGTCCGGCGAGTGCCAGAGGATCGGCATTCCCTCGTGGTACCAGGGGAAGATTCCGCTGGCGTACGCGGTGAGCAGCCGCTCGGGGCGGAGGTCGCCCCCCACCGCCAGCAGCCCGTCGGAGTCGGCGAGCTCGGGCGCCGGGAAGAGGATCTCCTCGTCGAGCCGAAAGACGGGCATGCGAACCAAGGATAGTCGGTGAACCCGCACCTTGGCCACGCCGGGCGCGCGGTTGTCACACGGCGACGAATCCGCGGCCACGCGGGCGGGCCGCCGCACTTACGACTGTGGAAAACGACAATGGTAGAGAACAAACGCACACGCCTGGAAAGGAGCCGAATTTTGTCCGCCCTCACCCATGACGGCGGCGAAACTTGGCTCCCGATCCAGGCGTTCGTGTCTAGTTGACCTGGACCAGCGGCGTGACCGCGGCTCCCCAGAACTCGACCGGGTAGGTCTTGATAGGGCTGCCGGCACCGGTGGTGCGATCGATCTCGATGACCTGACCCATATTGGTAAAGGCGTAGACGTGACCGCTGGCGTAGGCGACGCCGAAGACGCCGCCAAAGCCGATCTGGCCGACGGGCGAGGCGACGCCGGTGTCGGTGTCGACGGTGAGCAGCACGTTGTTGGTGTACTCGTCGCCGACCGGGCCCTCGTCGGAGATGGCGTACATGGTGCCGTCGCTGACCGCGACCAGATCGCCGGCGGTGGCGTAGCCGCCGCCGAAGCTGCCGATCTCCTTGACCGCGCCGCTGGTGGGATTGACCGTGCGCACGCCGCCGGCCTTGTCGGTGGCGAGGAGGGTGCCGTCCTTGAGGAACGTCAGGCCGACGTTGGCCACGCCGGGGACGTCGGCGCGGTAGGTCGCTGCGCCCGTGTCCTTGTCGATCTCGTACAGCTTGCTGTTGGAGATGCCGTAGAGAGCGTTGTCCGGGGTCACCGCCAGATCGGTGATCTGATCGGTGGCGCCCAGGCCGAAGTTGCCGATCAGCGTCAGCGAGAAGGTCTGGTCGTCCATCACGTACAGCGTGTCGGAGGTGTGGACGTACATCTGCGTCACCGGCGTCGCGGAGTCGCTGGTCGGGCTGGCGTCGATCCCCGACGGACCGCTGTCAGGGGTGCCGGTGCCGCCGTCGCCGCCGGCGCCGGCCTTCGGGCCACCGAGGGCACAACCGGCGAGAAGGGCGGCCATGACGACAGGACTCCCGAGGCGCAGCATAGTGGTTCGATGTATCGCCCGGGCGGCGCTGGCGTCAAGCGACAAGTTCGCGGCCGCCAGGTCGCAGCGGTATCGGCGGTTTGCCGCCCTGCGTCGCGTGGCCCCGGTCACGACTCAAGTCGCCGCGCGGGCGGTCGAGTGGAGACATGATATGGACGCTGCCCAAGGCAACCCTCGCATCCTGTTCGTCGACGACGACCCCGAGATTCGCGCGATCTACCGACGGATGGCCCGCGTGGCCGGGCTGCACGTTGACGTTGCAGCCAACGGCATCGAGGCGATCGGCTTCGCCCGCCACCGCGCCTACGCGGTGGTCGTGACCGACTGGACCATGCCGTCCGGCGGCGGTGAGAAGTTGATCGACCAGCTGTCGCGGGCCCAGCCACAGGCGGTGCCGCTGGTCGTCACCGGCGTGCGCCCGGCTCCGGTGGTCACCGACGCCGCCGGGACTCCGATCGAAGTGATCAACAAGCCGTGGTCCCAGCGCGAGCTGCTCGACGCCATCCGCCGGGCGGTGGCACGGGCGGGCGCAGCTGCGGCTACGGCAGCGGTGGGCCGCTGACGCTGCTTGCGAACGCGACGCATCGCTGCGTAGTCTTCCCCGCGCAGTCGGATCGGCGTTGGCTGTTTGCCGGTGGCGTTTGCTATAGTGCCGCCGTGAGCGCCCCATTCATGCCTGCGCTGATCGATGCGGCGATCCCGTTCTTCGGCGGTCTGCTCGTCAGCCTGTACGCCTTCCGAGTCCTGAAGTTGACGGGACCAGAGGCGAGTCGGTGGATGGAAAAGTACGGGCGCGCGATGCGGATCGTGGGCCCGCTCGTCATGCTGTTTGCAATCGTCCTGTTCGTTGCAGGCCAGCTATAGAGCCGCGAACGCGCGCCCCCGCGGCTACGGCAGCGGCGGCGCGCTGATCCAGCCGCCGCAGGACTCGGCGCCGCCGTCGTAGCAGCTGGCGCTGCCGGTGAGCGGCGCCAGCTGGCCGTTCTGATCGATCACCACGGTGTCGCGTTCGAGCACGACCACGCCACAGGCGGCGGTGGTGCCATCGTCGCAGCTCGGGTGCAGGGCGAGCTGCGACCGCGGCGTGCCGCTCTGGTAGACGTCGAAGGTGGTGTCGGGCGCCGCCAGCGCCTCGGCGCGGTCGGCGTAGTCGCGGCTGTAGAGGTAGCCGAGGGCGTCCGGATCGGCGGGCAGCGCCGTGCCGTCGACGCGGACCTCGTAGTCGGTCGAGGCGACGCCGAGGTGCAGCTCCCAGGTGAAGGTCGAGCTGGAGCAGCCGGCCAGCAGCGCGGCGGCTGCGATGACGCGGGTCATTGCCACTTCTTCAGCTTGTCATAAAGCGTGCGCACGCCGATACCCAGCAGCTCGGCGGCCTTCTTGCGGTTGCCGCCGGCCTGCTCCAGGGCGCGTTCGATCGCCTCGCGCTCGAGCTGCTCGAGGTTGGAGGTGGTGATCGCCGCCGGAGCCGGGCCGCCGGAGACCGGGTCCAGCCAGATGGCGTCGGCGCGGACGTCGGCGCCCTCGCTGAGGATGACGGCGCGCTCGAGCGTGTTGCGCAGCTCGCGGATGTTGCCCGGCCACGGCGCCGCTTCGATCTTGGCCACTGCCTCGGCCGACAAGGTCAGGCCGGGGCGGCCGAGCTCGGCCGACACCCGGTGGAGCAGGGCGGTCGACAGCGGCGCCAGGTCGGCGCGCCGCTCGCGCAGCGGCGGCAGGCGAATGGGGAAGACGGCGACGCGGTGATAGAGGTCCTCGCGGAAGGCGCCGTCGGCGATCATCTGGCCCAGGTCGCGGTTGGTCGCGGCGACCCAGCGGACGTCGGCGTCGACCGTCTGGCTGCCGCCGACCCGCTCGAAGGTGCGCTCTTGCAGGACGCGCAGCAGCTTGGCCTGCAGCGACGGTGCCAGCTCGCCGATCTCGTCGAGGAAGAAGGTGCCGCCGGCGGCCAGCTCGATCTTGCCCAGGCGGCGGGCCTGGGCGCCGGTGAACGCGCCCTTCTCGTGGCCGAACAGCTCGCTCTCGAGCAGCGTCTCGCTGAGGGTGGCGCAGTTGACGGCGACGAACGGCCCGTCGGCGCGCCCGCTCGTGCGGTGAATGGCGCGGGCCGCGACCTCCTTGCCGGTGCCGCTCTCGCCGATCAGCAACACGGTGGCGGTGGTCGGCGCGACCTTCTGCATGGCGGTGACCACCGGCGCCATTACCGGGTCGCCCCAGGTCAGCTCCAGCCCGCCTTCGATCCGCGCCGCCTCGCGATCGCGCGCCGCCAGCAGTCGCTTGCGCTCGAGCGCGCGCTGGGCCAGCAGGCGCAGCTCGGCCGGGCTGCCGATCGGCTTCTCCAGGAAGTCGAAGGCGCCGTGCTTCATCGCCTCGACGGCCTTGTCGATGCTGCCGTGGGCGGTGATGACGATGACCTGCACCTCCGGCTGATCGGCGTCGAGCCGGCGCACCACCTCCATGCCGTCGGTGCCGGGCATCTTGAGATCGGTGATCACCAGATCGAAGGCGCGCTGGCCGCACAGGCGCAGCGCCTCGGCGCCGTCGGCGGCGGATGCGACCTCGTGGCCGTCGACCTCCAGCGCCTCGGCCATGAAGCTGCGCAGGCCCTCTTCGTCGTCGACGACCAGGATCCGGCTCATGTGTCCTCCGGCGGGATGGTCATGGTGATCTCGGCGCCGCCGCCGTTGCGTGAGGCCGCGCGGATGGTGCCGCCGTGCAGCTCGACCACCCGGCGCGCCACCGCCAGCCCCAGGCCGGTGCCGCGGGTGCGGGTGGTGTGGAACGCCTCGAAGATCTTGTCCTCGTCGCCGGCGGCGATGCCGGGGCCGCGGTCGCGCACGCGGATCGCCAGCGCGTCCGCGGCAACGGCGACCTCGGCCTCGACCCGCTGGTCCGCGGGCGACGCCTCGACGGCGTTGCGCAGGACGTTGGTCAGCGCGTGACGCAACCGGTCCGGATCGAGCGACCAGCTCTCGGGGGCGGCGTCGGCGATCACGTCGATGCGGTCGGCGGCCACCTCCTCGGCGGCCTCGCGCACCAGCGCCGCCGGGTCGCAGGCGCGCCGCTCGACCGCGCCGGTCTTGGCGAAGGCGAGCAGCTGCCCGGTCAGCATCTCCAGCCTGACCGCCTCGCGGACGATCCGGTCGACCTTGGTCTGCTGCTTGTCGTTCTCGGTGCTCTCGGACAGGAGCTGCGCGTGGCCCTTGAGTGACGCCAGCGGGTTGCGGATCTCGTGGGCGAGCACGGCCGACATCTCGCCCAGGCGTGCCAGGTGCGCCTCGCGGGCGCGCACCAGCTCGAGCGCCTCGCGCCGGCGCAGCCAGCGGAACGCCAAGAGGCCCATCGCCAACAGCGCGGCGCCGATGCCGAGGTTGATGAACAGATCGCGCTGCGTGCGCGCGAGCAGCTGGTTGACCCCGACGGGGACGAACTCAACCTCGGCGCCGGGGGTCGCTTCGGGCGGCGGACGCGGTGCGGGGAAGCGGTTGGGCCGGCCGCGCCGCCGCGGCGGGCGGGGCGGCGCCATGACCACGCGCACCCGGTCACCGGCGCGGCGAATGACGGCCGCCTCGTTCGGCCGCGGCGGTAGCGCTTAGCGGATGGTCGGCGTGCCCGCTTCCAGCCGATGGCGACCGCCGCCGAACGCGGCGTAGCGAACGCCGCGATCGGCGTTGTCCTCGATCCATGCCTGCAGGTCGTCGGCGGTCGCCGGTCGCCCGAGGCTGCGCATGTTGCTGTGCAGCGACTGCGCCAGCACCAGCCCCTCGCCCTCGACCAGCTCGCGCGCGCTGGCGCGCAGGCTGGCGTGGTTGGCCCAGCCGGTTCCCGCCAGCACCGCGGCGAGCGCGACGGCGCCGAGAAGGATCGCCCACCGCGCCCATCGCAGGCTGGCGGTCACCGGTTGCTCCCGGGGCGGCGGCACGCCGCGATGGTATCACTCGGCGGGCGGGCCACCGGCGCCCTTGGGCCCGCGGTGGTGCCGTCCGTGCGGCGGGCCCGGACGATGGCGCTTGGCCACCTTCTCGAACTCGTCCCAGCTGACCTGGCCGTTCTTGTCGGTGTCGACCTGGTCGAAGTGGAACTTCAGCGGGCCGCAGCCGGCCTTGGCCTCGGCCAGGGAGATGTCGGCGTCGTGGTTGGTGTCCAGCTCCTCGAAGTGCGACACCAGCTCGTCGTGCATGAATGCCGCGCGCTCCTTGCGGTCGAGCACGCCGTCCTTGTTGGTGTCGTATTTGGCCAGGACCATCTTGTGGTGGTCCTCCATCATCTGCCGGCGCTCGGCGCGGTCGAGCACGCCGTCCTTGTTGGCGTCGTACTTCTCGAGCGCGGCCTGATGGCGCGGGCTGTTGCAGGTGTCGTGGGGGCCGAACGGCGGCGGGCCGTCGGGCGGCGGCGGACCGTCGCCCGGGCCGGGCTGGGCCGCGGCGGGGACGGCCAGCAGCGCGGTCAGCGCGGCGGTGACCAGGGTGTGAATGAGGGGGCGTTTCATCTCGTCTCTCCTTTCGACGAACGGTTCGATCCGGGCCAGTGCAAGGGCGGTGCCGCGGGAAATCGGCAAGGTTGGCGGCGGCGCGGCGCCCGGCAGCGGCGCCCGGCGGCGGAATCCGCACTCGGATCGGCAGAACCCGCACGCGCCCTGCGAGATGCGCATGGCCGGTCGGGGGCTTGGCGGCGGCACAGCGCTTGCTCGGCCCGGCGGCCATGAAACGCCTCGTCTACCTCGCCTTCGCCCTTTCCCTCGCCACCGCCTGCGCCGCCGACGACCCGGCCGGCAGCGGTCCCGACGCCGGCAGCGGCGCCGACGCCCAGCCCGGCTGCACCCAGGCCGCCGACTTCCTCGACGTGTCGACCGGCCGCGCCGGCGACGCTTACCCGGCGCCCAGCCTGTCGGTCGAGTGCTCGGGCGACAGCGTGCTGGTGCACTCCAACGGCATCCCCAACTTCGAGTTCGTGCAGGTCACGCCCAATCCGCTGTCGGACCACGACTACAACTGGAGCCTCCCCCGCTACCCGGCCATGGCCGCGCAGACCACCGACGTGCCGCTGGTCGACATCGCCGCCATCGCGGTCAACGGCATCCCCATCTTCGGGCCGACCGAGGCGCCGCGCGACGGCAGCCGCGATCCGTACCTCGACGGCATCCTCGACTACTGCAACGGACACACCGCGCCGGGCGGCGTCTATCACTTCCACGCCCGACCCGACTGCCTGCTGTCGGACGCCACCGGCAACACCCACCTGGTCGTCGCCTACGCCCTGGACGGCTATCCAATCCTGGCGCCGTACGCCTGCGACGACGCCGACTGCACCAGCGTGTCGAAGCTGCGCTCGAGCTACCGCCAGCTGGAGGAGCCGTACGGCACGACCATCCAGAACGCGTGGGACGCGCACGAGTACGTCGACGGCCTGGGCGATCTCGACCAGTGCAACGGCAAGACCCTGCCCGACGGCAGCTACGCCTACTACGCCACCGACACCTTCCCGTACTTCATCGGCTGTTACCGCGGCACTCCGCGGAGCCAGCGGTGATTCGCCGCGCGCTTGCCGCCGGGCTGGGGCTGGTGGTCGCCTGCCAGGCGGCGGCGTGGGACTACGATCCCGATACCGGCGTCAGCCTCGAGAGCGTGCGCTACCGGCTCACCTGGGACACCGGCAGCGTCACCGCCGCGACCGGCGGCGGCTGGGTCACCACCACCGACCTCGGCTACCAGGTCCGGGTGACCCGCGGCTACCTGGTGTCGTACGCCGTCACCCTGGCGCAGTGCCCGCAGACGACGGCGTCGCTCTTGCCGGTGGCGCCGGCGATGGCCTGGCACGGCGAAGAGAACGACCCGTCGATCGCCGGCGACGTGGTCGAGCCGATGGTCGGCGCCGGCGAGCTGGACCTCGACCTCGCCTTCGCCGCCGCCGCCTACTGCCGCGTCTTCTACCTGGTCGCCGCCGCCGACGGCGCCACCACCCACCTGCCCGACGACGTTGGCATGGAGTCGACCAGCCTCTACATAGAAGGATCGTGGCGCCTCCCCGGCGGCGACTGGACCCCGTTCGCCGTGCGCACCGACCTGGCCGGCGGTGTGCTCGAGGAGCTCGGCGACGTGTTGGTGGATCTGCGCAACGGCACCGGCGCCGACATCGAGATCCAGCGGCCGCTGGCGACGCTGTTCGACGGCATCGCCTGGCCCGACGCCACCGGTGACGACCTCGGCTGGGCGGTGCTGTCCAACCTGCGCCGCGGCACCATCATCAGCGCCACCGTCGGCGACTGAAGCGTCCGAAACTCGGACGCTCCCCGTCCGGCCCGTCGGACGCTCGTCCGAACGGCCGGACGGCGGGGACGACGTTTCGCGGATTTGGCGCGGGCACGGGTCGTGAAAGCAATCGCGGGCGTGGAGGTCGCCCGTGCTACGCTTGGATCGATGGTGGATCCGCAGCTCCTCGCGCCCGAGCGCATTCGCCCGCTCAAGCGGGTCGAGTACGACCGCATGGTCGACGCCGGGTTGTTCGTCGACGAGCGGATCGAGCTGCTGCGCGGGGTGCTGGTAGAGATGTCCCCGCAGGGGACCGGCCACGCCGACGCCGTGGCGCGCATGTTGCGGCTCTGCTACGAGCAACTCGGGAGGGCGTACGAGATCCGGCCGCAGTTGCCGTTTGCCGCCTCCGACGACTCGGAGCCGGAGCCGGACGTGATGATCTCGCCGCGTGGCGACTATCGCAAAGCGCACCCGGAGCGGGCGCTGCTGTTGATCGAGGTCGCCGACTCCAGCCTGACCAAGGATCGGCGGATCAAGGCCGCGATCTATGCCGAGGTCGGCGTGCCCGAGTACTGGATCGTGGCGGTGCCGGCCGAAGAGATCGAGATCCTCAGCGAGCCGATGGACGGCGAGTACCGGGCGCGGCGAGTCGTGGGCCGGGATGGCGTGGCCGTCTCGCAGGCGGTCCCCGGGCTGGCGGTTTCGGTCGAAGAGCTTTTCGGCGAGCCCCGCTGACGCGGGCTCGGTTGTCGTCGGGCCCCCGGTCGCGCACAATGCGCCGGTGACGCTGGCGCTGGGTACACGGGGCGCAGTCGAAGGGCCGCACCCGCACGCGCACCCACCACCCCCCCCCCC
>Ga0114931_10004153_pt1 | contig 18105 bp, 10 predicted proteins | sample 2SBtaG_FD_89579 | JGI IMG/M metagenome (GOLD analysis project Ga0114931, IMG submission 89579) | Deep subsurface microbial communities from Kolumbo volcano to uncover new lineages of life (NeLLi) - 2SBTROV14_V59a metaG | ecosystem: Environmental > Aquatic > Marine > Volcanic | place: Kolumbo...
CCTGTCGTAAGACCGCCGACGGTGCGTAGAATTAAACCCGATGCACCAACTAGATGAAACCCTGGTCCTTGATTGTGTGCATTCAAATATCCCCCTCGAATTAGCGATGGAGATGTTCTTTGAATCAAGGTTGATCACGAATCGCGGTTTTCAGCGCCGCGCTACCCATCCTGTGGTGTACGTTTTCTACATGGAGTGGGGGGGGTAAAAGATTTTTTCGTCGTGCCGCCAAAACTGCTCGCCCGTCCAAGCCAGGCTACGGGTCGATCTCGGCTTGGTGGTGCTAGGCTTCGTCGCAATGGCACTTACCTTGCAACGGAAGCTGAGTGAATACCACGCAGCGCGAGCACCGGCGAACACTTCGTGGCGTTCATCGAATCCGCCGAAACTTCTTGAAGTTCGGATAAAAGGGCACGCGAATGCCGGTACCGGGAAGTTCAAAACTCCACGGTGTTTCCCAAGTGTGAGGCCAATAGACAAACAGCGCCTTTCCAATGAGCAACGACCGTGGCACCAGATGATCGTCGGGCAATCGCATCCGCACATTGGGCGATCCCCAAAGACGGCTATCCATGCTCCCGGGACTGTTGTCGCCGAGAGCCATGTAGTGCCCTGGAAAAACATCGAACTGAATCTGCCGCATGTCGTCGAAAACAGACCACTGTCGCGGATCGGACATAATCGCGCGGAGCCCATCTTCGCTAAGACTTCTATAAATCGGCGAGTTGTTCGGATAGTCCGCCAACACGTAGCGTTGAGTACGAAGCACCAGCGGCTCGCGCGTTGCGATGTAGTACACGTCGCGGAGCACCCGCATGTGATCGACCGCCCCGGTTGCCCCGGTTGCTCCAATTCTTACCGGCACGAGATCGTCCGGCATGGGGCGCTGATTGTCGAGCGGCTCGAACGTGGTCGTCGCATCAAATTCAATAGGCTTGTCATCGATCCAAAGATACAAGCGATCGTTGACATTCGCGAAACGAATCGCGTACGTACCAGGACCGTCTAGGGGCACGCTTGCCGTGGGAGAATAGTCGGGGCGTGAATCGATGGACAAGCGAGCCGTCGCTTTGGCGATGTCGAACTGGCATTGCAATCGGCGTCCACCCTCGATGAGGACAACCTCTACTTCGCCGTCGTTGCCGTCGATACGCAGTTCACACTCTACGGCCAAATCGCCGACCCAATGCAATCCTAGGCACTGCGCATCACCCCCGACGAGCGGTCCCGGCGGTTGCGTGACTCCCGTGTTGTAGGCATAGAAATCGGTAATGAGTTGTGGCGGCGGAATATCGTTTGGCTTAAGCGTTCCACGCTCAATCCGTTTCCAGTCTTCAAAAGACGGAAGAATGTGGCGATACGAAATCCAAACCGTTTCGCTCGTCGGTTCGTCGAGGTGATACGATCGACCACGGTCGTCCGTCGACCAAGCGCCGCCGTCGCCAACTAGTTCACCCGTGGCGGTCGATGGTTGCCATCGGGCGGGCCAACCCGCATCGAGCATCTCGTCCAAGGTGTAGTCGTTATCGTACACATCTTGTAAGGTGGCCACGACCTTGCGGGGCTTCTTTCGGGCGATCGTGAAGTCTTTCTCATCCGGCTTTTTCGTGAACACATCGCCGTGATCAATCCGTAGGGTCTCGTCCGGCATCCCAACCAGACGTTTGATATAGTTGGTCTCCGCCGCGTGTGGATACTTGAAGACGGCGACATCCCACCGTTGTGGCGGTTCAAAGTCGTACAGAAACTTGGCAACTTGTAAACGGTCGCCTGAGTAGTCGAGATACTCTCGATGTCGCGGATTGTTCTCTCGAAGATCGGTTCGATAGCGACACATCGGACAGATAGCCGATTCGGCTTGCGAGTCGAAACGACGCTTACCGGTGGCTTGATCGACTCCCCTGCTTACGCCCACTTGGTACAGGAAGCCACATTTCGGGCAGTTGAAATCCTTGTGCAATCCGACCAGCGTGGGGCGCATCGAACCGGTGGGAATCACGTAACCCTCGGCTTGAAAGGTTCGGAACAAGAACGCGAGAATGAACGCGATCACAATCGATTCGATGGTCTCGCGCACGGCTCTCTCGCGAGGGGGTGACTTGCCTCCCTCCTTGGTAGAGCCGGGAGAACGTGCTTGGCGGTCGGGAGTGTTCTTGTGGGCCATTCGTCGCGGCTCGTAACGTTGTGAAAGTTGTAGTAGTCTGAAAAATACCGTTCCGTGTCGAATCGTTGCTGCCGTCTCTACAACGTTCTTCGCTGCGACAGCCGAAGCCTTGCGTCACTTCGCCCAAAGAGGCCGCCGCAAGCCATGCCCGGCAAATCCGCCGTTTCGCCCACGTCGCGCCACGCAGCCCCTCTCCGAACTTTCTTGCCGACCATGGCGACCCAAGGACATCCGTGAGGAGGGGGACGTGCTCACAAGCGACTGAGGCACATGGAGTTATAACAAGAACAGAGCCGCGATGCAGCGCCTTGGGTACGACTTGGATTCTGCCGTGATGAGACCAACGTCTTGGTCCAACCGCCGCTTTCTCTGCATACTGTGCCCGGCGGTCGTCAAGCGGAGCGCGTCGGGGGGACCGTTCGCGAGACTTCCCAGCGTGGCATCCAAGTGTCCAACAGCCAGAGCCCAAGCCAGACATGAACGACTTTCGGCCATCGCCCCAACAAAATATCAGCCGTGAGGCGTGGTCGTTGCGTGAAGACGTCGTGTACTTGAACCACGGGGCGTTCGGTCCCTCTCCGCGCGCGGTCCAACACGCACAGCAACAGTGGCGAGAGAGGATTGAAAGCGAACCGGCCGACTTTTTCTTGCGAGTGTTGGCTACGGAACTGCGTGCGAGCCTCGAAAAGTTGGGGCGGTTTGTCAACGCGCCGGCCGACTATTGTGTCTTTCTCGACAATGCCACGGTGGCGATGAACGTTGTTGCTCAAAGCGTTGTCTTGCGGAGCGGCGATGAGGTTGTGATTACCGACCACGTCTATGGCGCCGTACGTCGATTATGGGAACAAACATGCAACGCCCGGGGTGCCCGATTGGTGGTCTGCGATGTTGCGACACCGATCAACTCACACGACGATTGGTGTGATGCGATCCTGGCGAAGGTCAGCTCAAGCACGCGATTGGTCGTGTTAAGCCACGTCACATCACCAACGGCGATCGTGGTGCCCGTGGAAATGCTGTGTCGTTTATTGCGTGAGCGGGAGATCGCCACTTGCGTCGATGGGCCACACGCCATCGCGATGCGACCGCTGGACATCGAGGCGCTCGATTGCGACTTCTATACGGCCAGTTGCCACAAGTGGTTGTGCGCGCCGTTCGGTTCCGGCTTTCTATATGCGCATCCCCGTGTCCAATCCCAGGTTCGTCCGGTCGTGACGAGTTGGGGGCGTCCCTTGTCCGATGCGAGTTATTGTTGGCGCGATGAGTTTCTGTGGCAGGGTACGCGCGATGTGTCATCTCATTTGACCGTCGGTACCGCGGTGGATTTCGTGACCGCGATCGGGCTTCGGAAGTTCCGAGAGCACACGCATTGCTTGGCCCGCCATGCCCGACAACTGATTGGCGAGCTGACCGGGCTGACACCTCTCACGCCAGACTCCGCGGAGCACTATGGTTCAATGGTCGCGGTGCCCCTGCGCGATGGTCCCGCGGCGCCATTGCGAGACGCACTTTGGAATCAAGCGCGGATCGAGGTGCCGATTATCGAGTGGGGAACGCGGCGGTTGATTCGCGTTTCGTGTCACATGTATACGACGAAAGAGGAGATCGAGCGGTTGGTCGACGCGTTGTCACGATTGCTGTTCACGTCGTGACGTCCGCGTGGGACACCAGGGAACCCGACCATGGATTCCCCCGCGCGATGGGCGACGGGTCAATCGGTCGTTGCCGCGATTTTCGCTTTCGAGCAAAGTTGGTCCAGAATTCCGGCGATCAAGTTGCGCCGATTGATTGGTTTCATCTGATAATCGTCGCAGCCAGCGTCGAGGCACTTTTGGCGATCACCAGCCATCGCGTGCGCGGTCAGCGCGATGATGGGCCCCCGATAATCGTTTTGTCTCAACGCGCGTGTCGCTTCGTAACCGTCCATGACCGGCATCTGCATATCCATCAAAATCGCGTCGTAGGGATTCCCCTCGTCGCGCGCCGCCAAGGCATTCTCCATCGCGCACTTGCCGTCGGTGGCGACCGCCACATCGGCGCCAGCCTTACGAAGCACGAACGCGATGAGTCGTTGGTTGTCCGGACCATCTTCCGCCAGCAAGATGCGATATCCCACCAGACTTTGTTGCAATTGGTCCTTCGTGGGAGCCGTGACATCTTCCGGCACCATCGTCGTGGGGCGCAGAGCCAACGGCACGTCGTCCAACGGACCCGTGGCGATCGTGATGCGGAAGTGCGTGCCAACTCCCGGCTCTGATTTCACAAGGACGATGTCGCCTCCCAACATCCGAGAGAGCTGTTTGCTGATCGTCAGTCCCAGCCCCGTACCGCCAAAATTGCGAGTCGTTGACAAGTCCGCCTGCGCGAAGGGTTGGAACAACTTGGCAGATTGATCGAGGGTCATGCCAAGTCCGGTATCCAGAACGTCGAACTGCATGAGCGGTTGTTCTTCACTGGTAACCAAACGGGCGATGAGCCGCACCCCGCCAACTTTGGTGAACTTGATCGAGTTGCCAACCACGTTGATCAGAATTTGCCGCAGGCGAGTCGGGTCGGACTGAATCGTTTCCGGAATCTCACCCACGTACTCAACATCGAACGAAATACCGGCGTTTTCGACCTTCCCTTTGACCAGCGAGGCGACTTCCGCCACGATCGCACCAGGATTGTGCTTGATGGTTTCAACCGACAGCTTGCCCGATTCCACCTTTGAAAGGTCGAGAATGTCGTTGATGATCTCAAGTAGGTGCTCGCCGTTTCTTCTTACGGTTTCGATCGCCTCGACATTTTCAGGATCGGTTACGTTGTCGGCAATGGTTTCGGTGAAACCGAGTATGGCCGTCATCGGAGTACGTATCTCGTGGCTCATGTTTGCCAGAAACGCGCTCTTGCTCACGTTCGCGGCATTGGCGGCGTCTCGTGCTCGTTGTAGTTCGGAAATCTGCCACGCATTTCGGATCGCGGCGGTGGTCAGCTTCGCCAAAATTTCTAGCATCTCCAGGAGGTAACGCGGCATCGGGTTGCGGGAGTAAATCGCGATCACGCCGATCGATTTGCCGTCAGCCACCAGGGGAAGTCCGGCGAACGATCGAATATCTTGACTGGCCGCCCATTCTCGGTCGGGCACACGCACATCGTCCACGGCGTCGTTGCAGATCGTTGCAACGCCTCCCTCGGCAATACATCCAATGGTATAGGTACCCAATGGAACACGTCGAAAATCCGCATCCGTGTCCGGGGAGTGCCCTGACGAGGTGATCAGGTGCAGGCATTTGCCTTGCCCGTCGCAGCGGTCCGTCATCGCACAATCCGAACACAAGTCTCCGGGCCGCCGGAGCCAAACCTTCGCACAGTACACGCCGAATTGGTTCGTGAGCACTTCGGCAATCGTGTGAGCGACTTCGCCTTCCGTCTGGCATGTGAACAACGTGTTTTGAACGTCGTGAATGGCAAGCAAATATCGGTTCACGATTGTCGTTTCGGCATTGACTTGCTGTAAGGCCGCTTCATATTTCTTTTGTTGACTGATGTCGGTGGCGATGGCCAGATAACCCGTTGGTTGCAGGTTACCGTCGTGGACCACGGTGGTTCGCAATTGCGCGGGAAAACGCGTCTCATCTTTGCGGACAAAGGTCCACTCCCGTTCTTCCATATCGGATTCGACGACCGGTCGGAGTAACCCTTCTATTCCGCGGAGTGTTGGCCAACCCTCTTTCTCCAACTCGAGACACCTCGCCCGAATTTCTTCGTCGATGTGCCACAACAGAGGCGTCTGTTGGTCCACGACGTCCGCCGCTTTGTAGCCCAGCATGCGTTCCGCGCCGGGGTTGAAGAGGGTCACCACTCCGTTTAGATCCATCGCGATGATCGCCACCGACCCGGATGATCCGAGAATCGCTTCGAGTTCATTGCGAGTCTTTTCCTCCCCTTGTTGTGCGATCCTTGCTCGGTTGGCCGCTTCGTTCTTGATGCGCGCGATTCTTCGAGCGCGAAACAGGAGTTCGACGACCAGCGAGAACAGAAGTGACCCAACAACACCGGTGATGCTGACAAACCGGGGAAGCATCGGATGTTGTCGAAGAAATTGGCCATGAACACCGTTTCCGACGTCCTCGCCGACACGCTTCCCTTGCCAAGAAACAGATGCCGCGTTCCGTGCAGGCTCTTGGGCGACGATCGCCCAGTGGATGTAGGTCGTCGCCAGCAGCCCCGATATCAAGACCAGGGGCGGTAGAACGTATCGGGAGTATCTCAGAAGATGCATTTTCTCGGGTGCTCGTCGGGGCAAACAACGGGGGTCGACAACACAGCGCGTCCAGAACATGGCGGGTATGCGCAACTCTAGGACGCAAAAGGCCAGCCATGAGACCGGAATTTCGACTTGCGCGATCGAACAATGCGTCCCTTGACCATCAGAACGGTCGGGATATGCGAATTCCGCGGAGAATGCTCGGTACTATGGTGGGCTAGCGCACGCCAAAGTAAGCGTGTCTAGCAGCATCACCGAATCTAGGGGGGCGCTGGAAAATGCTGAAAAACAAGGTTCGTGAGACAGACCAATGTGCAAAGGCCATGACGGATCTAGATCTAATGGTCGATCGCGCGAACGTACTTGTGGCAGTTGATGCACCGCATCGTGAGGCCCACATACGCCAAGGTGGCGCCGTCGATATTCTCCGCGTCGGCTGCTCGCGTCAGTGCGTTGGCCGTGCGGCGGAATTCAGCACTTTGCTTGGTGTATTCTTCGGTAACCAAGACGTGCCACGTTGAATCGAGGCTAATCAAACTCATGTCCTGCGAGTTCTTGGCAATCATCTCATAATCTTCCGTGGCCAGTCCCTCGAGAATGCCTTGCGCGTACTTCAATTTCAAGCGCATGAAGTCACGCAATTCGTCGGGTTCCTTTGATTCGCCAGGCGCACCAAGGAAAGCTACCACTGGCAATGCGATTGCGAGAAGCAAGATAGTCCGTTTCATGGCGTCGCTCTCCGTTGAATTGTCGTCGATTGTGGAGCCCCTACAGCGCTGCCGAAGCAAATCAACGCTGCTCGACAATCAATGTAGAGGGTCTTGTCCGATCGCGGCAAGGATCGTCAACGCCGTTGGCGATAATTTGAAGAGAAAAAAGTGTGCGTTTATGAGCCTCTGAACACACGGCCATGTGTATGAATGCACGCGCGCACGAAAGAAGCACGCCCACGCTTCCCTTGACGACACACGGAGGCCGTCCATCATCCCCGATCGTTCATGACCAATCCGGGCTAGTCCTCAATCCGGTAGAGGTGTGAGCGAGTTCGCACAAACAGAGCGTTGCCGGAGACCGCGGGCGACGCCATGAAGCCGTCTTCCAGTTGATTGACCGCCAGAATCTCGAACTCACGGCTGGCCTTTAGTACGGTGGTTTTTCCGTCTTCATCGAAGAAATAAATCCGTCCGTCGGCAGCGATGGGCGATGCCGAAAAGTTTCCGCCGAGACGCTTCCGCCACACTTCTTCACCAGAGCGCGCTTCCAAGCACGCGGCAACTCCGGAATCGTCGACCATGAACAGCGACTCTCCAACGACCAACACCGAAGGGCGCCGCGGAACGGCACGCGTTTGCTTCCAAACAACGTGCGTATCGGTGACCACGCCTGTTCCGCCCGGTCGAACGGCCCACAGTTGCGCCCCCGCGCCAGTCGCGGCGTAAATCAGGCCATGTTGAACCACCGGACGACAGGCGCCGGAATGGCTGCCGATAAACTCAACTCGCCACAATTCTTTGCCGGTTTTGGGATCATAAGCGTACATCGCCATCGATCCCAAGCTGATAAGTACGTCATGCCCGTCGACTCGCGCCACCACGGGAGTAGAAAACGCCTTGCGCCAGTCCCCATCGCGCTCGGGCTTACCCGTGGCTTCGTCGATATCGTCGAAGTCGACCGAACGATCGGTGCGCCACACGGTTTCACCGGTCCGTTTGTCCAGTGCCACGACATATTGTTCATCGCTGCCATCGAAATTCAGATAGAGCAAACCATCGTACAACAACGGCGATGAGCCAGGTCCGCGAAAGTGGTTGCATACGAAGTCGGTCCGCTCCCAGAGGACGTTCCCGGTTTGCGTGTCGAGACACGCATTGTAAGGCGAGCCGAAACTCACATAGAGCCGTCCTGTTTCGACCACCGGCGAAGGCGATGCGTAGGAATTGAACGGATGGCAATACTGGGGCAGGGCGACGGTGTGTAGAACTTTGTTGTACAGGATCGCCCCGGAGTTCTTGTCGAGACAGACGACCGACAATTGCGAGCCATCTTCTGGAGCGTTGGTCACGAAGATGCGTTCGTCCCAAATCACCGGCGATGACCATGCCTTGCCCTTGATGGCCGTTTTCCAAACAATATGCTCCGTCTCACTCCAATGCAGCGGCAACTTGGCACCATCGACCAGCCCCTGGTCGGTCGGACCGCGAAAACTCGTCCACTGCTCGCCGGCAAAAGCCCCTTGCGACGATGGATGAAACGAGAACAGGGCGATCAGAATCAGGGAGAAAAAAAACGATCTCACGCGTGGGCAAAACGGAAGATGGTAGGTCATGTTGTCGCGGGGTAGGGGGGGATGGGCGAGGGACGAAAGCCTTGCGACTGCACCACGTAGGTGACGTGTGGCATATCGCGGTAGACGTCGATTATAGCTTCCGGGGACTAGGTCTGCCGCCGAGATTGGTGAAAAACCCCTCCGCACCGTGAAAAGAATCGGGTTGAAACATCGCCATCGATTTGGATCATTTTCACCGGAAGCGCATACTGGGTTGCATGTGTCGATCTGACCAACGCGTGAGTCGCGGTGATCGAGACTGTCACATGAAACAATTTCTCCGCCCGATGCACGCCAGGACTAAATCGTCTCTTGAAAGGATCGCTCTTTTTGGCGGTCCATGCCAACGCTTTGCTCAAGAATTACGCACCCCGCGCACCCTATCTTCTTCCTGACGAGAACTAAACAGGAGCTTGGGTCTCTTAATGATCTTCCGAATCACTTGCATCACTGCTTGGCTTGCCGTTGGAGCCGCGCTGGCTTCGGCGGACGACGCGCTGTTTCGCGACCGCGTGGCGCCGGTGCTCCGCCGTCATTGCTTGAATTGCCACAACGACGAAGCCCGCAAAGGTGGCCTTTCGCTGCAAACATCGCGGGCGATGCTCAGCGGTGGCGACAGCGGCGAGGTCATTTACCCCGGCGATCCCGATTCCAGTTATCTGCTGGATTTGATTACGCCGGAAGACGGCAAAGCGGAGATGCCCGAGGGGACCGAACCGCTCTCGGAAGAAGATCGCGCGGCCATTCGCGATTGGATTGCCGCGGGCGCCAACTGGCCCCGGCAAATGGTTCTCGAACCGGAGGTGTGGTGGTCGTTCCGAACGTTGGTGCAACCCAAGCTTCCCGAATTGCCAGACGATCGAACTGCATGGTGCAAGACGCCCATCGATCGATTCGTGGCACGCAAGCACCAACGGCTGGGGCTAACACCGGCGAAGGAAGCGGACCGCGCGACCTTGATTCGTCGCCTGTATTTCGATTTGATTGGTTTGCCGCCAACGCCTGAGGAGGTCGAAGCGTTTGTCGCGGCAAAGGAGAGCGACGCCTATTCTCGGTTGGTTGACCGCCTGTTGGCCTCGAAACAATACGGAGAACGTTGGGCCCGACACTGGCTCGATGTCGTGCATTACGGAGAAACCCACGGCTACGACAAAGACAAACTTCGCGTAAACGCCTGGCCGTATCGCGACTACGTGATTCGATCACTGAACCAAGACAAGCCCTATGGCCGGTTCATCGAAGAACAGATTGCCGGCGACGTGCTTTACCCGGATTCCGTCGACGGAATCGAGGCGCTGGGATTCATCGCCGCGGGGCCCTGGGACTTCATCGGACATGCCGAAGTGCCGGCAACCAAAACCGATGGCAAGGTTGCCCGGCATCTCGATCGCGACGACATGGTGCGGAACACAACGGTGACCTTCTTGAGCGTGACGGTCGGCTGCGCCCAATGTCACGATCACAAGTTCGACCCCATCACTCAAGAAGACTACTACAGCCTGCAAGCGGTGTTCGCGGCGCTGGATCGCGCCGATCGAGAGTATTACGACGATCCAGCGCTCACCCATCGCCGCGATGAGCTGCTGGCCCAAAAACGCGCGCAAACGAAACAACGCGACGAGATTCTCGCAACGATCAAGCAACAGGGGGGCGAAGCGCTCGCCAAGGCCGAACAAGCCATCAAGACCGCACGCAAAGCGGGCTCAAGACCGCCGGAGTATGGATACCACAGTGCGATCGAAGCCTCTCCTGAGGTGGAGAAATGGGTGCAGGTCGATCTAGGGGCCGATGTGGCCATCGACCGAATCGAGTCTTTTCCCTGCCACGATGACTTCAACGGCATCGGTGCCGGGTTCGGGTTCCCTCGGCGCTACAAAATCGAATTGGCCGCCGACGCCGCGTTCACGAAGGACGTGCGAGTGGTCGTCGATCACACGACCGAAGACATAGCGAATCCCGGAACCGTTCCGCTTGTTGTGGATGTGCAAGAACAAGTGGGTCGCTTCGTGCGGATCACCGCGACCAAGTTAGCCACGCGTCAGAACGACTACATTTTCGCGATTGCCGAACTCAAGGTGTTTGACGCCGCGAACAATAACCTCGCCGCCGGGCAACCCGTCGCGGCACAAGACTCGATCGAACAGGGGGTCCGTTGGGGTAAGCGGAACCTTGTCGATGGTTTGCATCCCGGGGCCAAGCCCGACCCGGCCGCGCTTGCCGCGTTGGTTATTGAGCGCGACCGGTTACTTGAACAGCTCGTCGATACCGAAATGCTCCAGCAGCGCGACGTCGTGCGCAATGCGCTGGCGGAGACGACCCACGCCCTCGAAGCTTTGCCGCCGACCAAACGCGTCTACGCGGGGATGGTGTACTACGGCAGCGGTGCGTTTCGTGGCACGGGACCCGACGGCGGGCGTCCGCGAGCCATTCACATTCTTCCCCGGGGCGATGTCAAGAATCCTGGTGAAGAAGTCACCCCCGGGGCAATTTCAAGCATCACCGCCCTCACGCCAAGGTTTACGTTACCCGACGACGCTCCCGAAGGGCTTCGTCGGGCCGCGCTCGCGCGGTGGATCGCGTCGAAAGACAACCCGCTCACATGGCGATCGATCGTGAACCGCCTCTGGCAATACCATTTCGGACGTGGGCTGGTCAACACGCCGGGCGATTTTGGACGCATGGGCGAAATGCCTACGCATCCCGAGTTGCTCGACTGGTTGGCCGTGCGACTTCGCGATGGTGGTGGATCGCTGAAGGACCTCCATCGGCTGATCGTCAACAGCGCGGTCTATCGACAGTCGTCGAGTATCGCTGATTGCCCACAGTGCCACGATGCGGCGGCGACCGACGATCCGCGAACGATCGACTCGGGCAATCGCTACCTGTGGCGGATGAATCGACGCCAACTCGAGGCCGAAGCCATTCGCGACGCGATCCTCTTCGTGTCGGGGAAATTGAACATGGAGATGGGCGGGCCGAGCTTCCAAGACTTTGTGATTGAAAAGCCGGAGCATTCCCCGCATTACCAATACGATCTCCACGATCCAGAAGACCCCCGTTGCCACCGCCGCAGTATCTATCGCTTCCTCGTGCGTTCGCAGACGCAGCCCTTTATGACCGTGATGGATTGCGCCGATCCGTCGATCATGGTCAACAAGCGGAATCAAACCATTACGCCGCTGCAAGCGCTGTCGATGTTGAATAACAAGCTGTCGCTGGTCATGGCCAAACACTTTGCCGCACGGGTTCGCGGAAGCCAAGGAGATGTTCGAGGGCAGATGAGCGAAGCCTACAAAATCGCACTTGGGCGGCCACCGACGCCCGACGAACTCGAAGCGATCAGCGACTACGCGACAGCCTACGGGCTCGCCAACGCTTGTCGCGTGATATTGAACTTGAACGAATTCGTTTTCGTCGATTGAATACGAGTGGCGCTAACATGGCTGAAGTCTGTCTAAAGACGGTAGAGATAGAGTCAAGAGCATGGCGTTCCGGTTGTTCTTTCCCATCGAGTAGAAACTGACATGCATCGACGATCCGCGTTTCCACATGACACGTTCACCGCCCCTGTTACCCGGCGTGAGTTTCTCACGCGTAGCGGTGGCGGATTGGGCGGCATCGCGCTGGCAAGTCTGTTGGCGGAAGAACGGCTACTTGCTTCGACGGGCTCTTTGGGAGTGTTGCATTACCCTCCCAAGGCGAAGCGGGTTGTTCAGCTTTTCATGGCAGGTGCCGCCAGCCACATCGACCTGTTTGATTACAAGCCGGCGCTCATCAAGCACCACGGCGAGCCCTCCGACTTTGGCGAACATGTCGAGGCGTTCCAAGACGGGCTAGGACCGTGGCTGCGGCCAGTCTGGGATTTCAAACCCTATGGCGAATCGGGCAAGATGCTTAGCGATGCCGTCGCGCCTTTGGGCGCGGTGGTCGATGAGATGGCCTTCATTCACAACCTCAAAGGCAAAACCGGCGTCCATAGCCAGGCGACCTTGCTGCAAGCCACCGGGTTCAATCGGCCCGGCTTTCCCTCGATGTGTTCATGGATCGTTTACGGTCTGGGAAGCATCAACGAGAATCTGCCGTCCTATGTGGTGTTGCCCGATCACCGTGGTTTAGCTTCCAACGGAACGAAGAACTGGGACAGCGCGTTTTTGCCCTCTCAGGATCAGGGCACCGTGATCTACCTGGAGCGGGACAACCCCATCGTCGATCTGTTTCCCGACGAACATGGCGACTTCATTACCGAAGCAAGTGGCCAGGCAACGGTTCCGCTGATCAATCGGCTCAATCGGGCACACGCCGCGAAACGTACGGGCGACGGTCGGCTTGAGGCACGCATCCGTGGCTATGAACTTGCCGCCAGCATGCAATTGGCTGCCCCCGAAGCGATTGACATCTCGCACGAGCCGGAGCACATCCTCAAGCTCTATGGTCTGGATCATATTCCCTCATCGTTTCCCCAGGAGATCAACAGCCGTGAGGAGACGATTTATTTTTCGAAGAAGTGTCTCGTCGCGCGTCGACTACTGGAACGGGGCGTTCGCTTCGTGCAGATTTGGAGCGGCAACGACAACGGGTTCCCGCGACGCAACTGGGATTCGCACGAAGACGTCCAACGCGACCACGGTCCACTTGCCGCGGGGATGGCGCGAGGGTCCGCCGCGCTGATCCAAGACTTGAAACACCGTGGGATGCTGGAAGATACGATCATCCTGTGGACGACCGAATTCGGCCGCATGCCTTCATCGCAAGGTGGCAAGGGGCGCGACCACAACCCCTATGTGTTTACCAACTGGCTCTGCGGCGGGGGCATTAAACCCGGGATCAGCCATGGCCCTTCGGACGCGTGGGGCTACAAGCCGCTGGACCGGAATTCTCCGACCGAAGTGTACGACATCCACGCCACTGTGCTCCATCTATTGGGCATCGACCACAAGCGTCTTACCTACCGGGACAACGGAATCGATCGCCGGCTGACCGACGTCCACGGGAAGCTGATCCCCGAAATCATGGCCTGAGACACGTAATCTCTGGCGGATCGATCGTATTGAGCCTCCGGGCGAAGACCGGGGGCGTAGCCGTGGGGCCAGACGTCCATGCTTCAGACGGCTGGAATGTTATAATGAGGCCTTCTTGAAGAAGAAGGGGTATCCAAGTCATGCGAATTCAACACGAAGCATCGTTCTGCCTGGGGCGGCGTGCATTCCTCAAGCAAGGAGTGCTGGTTCTGACCGCCGCCGGGGTCGATGTGTCGCCGGGCTTAGTGGCGGGGCAAGAGCAGCCAGCCAGCTTGAACATCGGACTGGTCACCGACCTGCACTACGCCGACAAAGCCCCCGCGGGCACGCGTCACTATCGAGAAACGCCAGAGAAGTTGGCTGAAGCCGCCGAAGCGTTCAGCAAACAGGAGCCGTCGTTCCTTGTCGAACTGGGCGACTTGATCGATGCCGCGGACACCGTGGAGGAAGAGCTTGGTTATCTCAAGCGAATCGATCGCGAATTCTCGGCGATTTGCAAGAACCGATACTATGTGCTGGGGAATCATTGCGTTTACACGCTCAAGAAGGAGGAATTTCTGGCAACGGTTGAACAAGAGAAGTCGTACTACTCGTTTGACGCCGCCGATTTTCATTTTGTCGTGTTGGATTCCTGCTTTCGCGGCGATGGCGAGCCTTATGGTCGAAAAAACTTCGAATGGACGGATTGCAACATTCCCGCTGCCCAACGCGAATGGCTCGAAGCCGACTTGAAGGAAACATCGAAGAAGACCGTTGTGTTCGCGCACCAGCGCCTGGACGTCAGCAATCACTACGGCGTTAAGAACGCAGCCGCGGTGCGGAAGGTGCTTGAAGACTCCGGAAAGGTGCTGGCAGTCTTTCAAGGACATAGCCACGCCAACGACTACAACGAAATCAAGGCCATCCATTACTGCACGCTAGTAGCCATGATCGAAGGTTCGGGACCCCGGAACAACGGCTATTCATTGCTGCGTCTCGCGGAAGATGGAACAATCCGAATCTTGGGGTTTCGTAAACAGAACGATTACACTTGGACATCAGAAGACAGAGAGTGAACCGTGAAAGCCGCTGAAGGTTTCCATCAGACGGTCGATGAGCATCGTTCGCGGGTGACGATCACGTCGATTGAAAATGAGATTGCCAACGGCGTGACTCACGGCATCGGGCTGCTGCTGGCTATTGGCGGGTTGTGTTCGCTCTGCGTGCTGACCGCCTACCGGGGCAATGTGTGGCACATCGTGGGTTGCACGATCTACGGCGCATCGCTGGTCATTCTGTACACCGCTTCAACGCTGTACCATTTGGTGCGGCGTCCCGCGCTGAAAGCCGTGTTGCGCACGATCGATCATGCGGCGATCTTCCTTCTGATCGCCGGCACCTACACGCCCTTTACTTTGGTGAACCTCCACGGGCCTTTGGGCTGGACGCTGTTCGCCGCCGTGTGGACCTTGGCGGTCGTCGGCATTGCGATGAAAGTTATCTGGGGACATCGCTGGCAATGGTTTTCGTTGGCCATGTACCTTGCCATGGGGTGGATCTGCCTGATCGCGGCGAAACCGCTGATGGCCTCGATTCCGACCGGTGCCTTGTGGCTGTTGTTGGCCGGCGGAGTGGCCTACACCGTCGGAACCATTTTCTACGCCTTGGACGACATCCGCTTCTTTCACGCGGTGTGGCATGTTTTCGTAATGGCGGGAAGCATCTTCCATTTTCTGGCGGTCGTATTCTACGTTGTGCCCTGGACACGCTAATCCCCCCATGCAATTCGGCTATAATTCTTTTATGATCCGTCGACGACGACGCTTTCTGATCGACACTCACCCAACCGCGCGCACGTTTCGCGTAACATCTCTCGACCGCCGGATGCCGAATTGAAGCAGGATGAAAACGCCCAAGTTCGCCGGCGCGCCATCGTCGCGTGCGCCGTGGCCGCTTGCATCACGCCGTTTGCGCTCTACGGGGGGTATCAGGCGTTGGCCCATATGCGCAACGACGTGTTGCAATGGACCTCCTCCGACTTGGAAGCCAAACACACCTTCGACTGGTTCGGGGAACACTTCGAAGGTCAGGAGATCATCCTGGTTTCTTGGCCCGGCTGTTCGGTCAACGACCCACGGCTCGACCAATTCGCCGAGCGTCTTCGGAGAGAAACAAAACCCCCTGCCGACCAAGGCAAGCGGCCTTTGATCGAAAGCGTGACGACCGGCGCCGATGTGTGGCGCGAGCTGACGACAGAGCCGGCCAACTTTTCGCCGCAAGAAGTTTTTGCCAGGCTCCGCGGCGTGATGATCGGCCCCGACGGTAAGACAAGCGGCGCCGTCGTGGTCTTGACGAAGGAAGGAACTTCACAAGGACAGGCCGCCGTCACACTCATTCAGTCCGTCGCGCGTGGAATCGACGGGCTCGATTCGGAAACCATTAAGCTCGCCGGCTACTCCGTGCAGATGGCCGCCATCGATAAGGCCAGCCTGGCCACGATGTACCAGATGGCCGTTCCCGCGGGCTTCGCCGTGATGTTCGCGGCCTGGTTCTTTCTACGTGACATTCCGCTAACCCTTTCCATCGGTCTGATCGCGGGGTTCTGTCAGGCCACTTCGCTGGCGATGGTCTACTACCTGGATCTGCCGATGACCGGCATGCTCACCATCATGCCGGTGTTGATCATCGTAATTTTCGTCTCTGGCTCGGTGCATCTGATTAACTACTATGACGACGCCGTGCATGAAACAGGGCTCCGCGATGCACCCACGGTCGCACTCCGCGTTGGTGGCTTTACGTGCTTCTTGGCCGTGCTTACCAGCGCTTTTGGAATCGCTTCGCTGGCGGTAAGCAAAATCGAGCCGGTCGAAGTGTTCGGTTGGATGACGAGCTTGGCGCTCATTATTACCGTGATCGCCCTGTTGACCCTGTTGCCGGGCATGCTGCTCATTAAGTCTCGACGCTCCGCCGCGCGGCGGTCGACAAGCCCGTTGCCCCAGCGCCTGGGAACGACTGCCTTTTGGTCCGCGGCGGCCCGCTTTATTCAGCGGTTTCATCGCCCGGTACAGGTGGTCTTTCTCCTGCTCACGCTGCTGTGCATGATCGGGCTGCGGCAGGTACGGACATCGATGCAATTGCGAGATTTCTTCTTCGAATCGAGCCGCATCGTCAGGGACTATCACTGGGTGGAAGATCGCTTGGGGCCCATCTTCTCGGCGGAAGTCGTTCTTCGATTCGATCCCGCGTGCGCGCTGAACATGCACGATCGGCTGCGGTTGGTGACGCGGATCGAAAAGGCCATTCGCAAGAAACATTCCAATGCGGTGACCGTTTCGGCGGCCACCTTCACCGCCAGCCCTGTCTTGTCGAATCGACTTCGCTGGGCTGTGCGTCGCGCCGTGATGCTGCGCAAACTGGAAGAGCACCGTCCGCGATTGTTGAAAAAGAAGTTTCTGGCTGAAATCGATGGTGACGAGTATTGGCGCATCTCGGTTCGTCTGCGGTCGCTGTCCGACGAGCCGTTTAGCGAGACGCTCGAACAGCTTCAACAAACCGTCGACGCCACCATTCGACAGCGCGTGCCCAAGGAGGCGGATCATATTACGGCGATCTATACCGGTTTGCTGCCGCTTGTGGCCAACTCCCAAGCAGAGCTCTTGCGCGGATTGATCGTGAGTTTTCTAACGTCGGTGCTCTTGATTGGCGGGGTGCTCATCGTTGGCTTGCGAAGCGTGCGGCTGGGTATTCTCTCGACGCTGCCCAACTTCTTTCCGATTATCATCGTCTTCGGAGGGCTTGGTTGGCTGGGGCGGCCGGTCGATATCGGCACGATGATGACCGCCAGTATTGGCCTTGGCATCGCCGTGGACGACACGGTTCACTTCCTCACTTGGTTCAAACGCTCCATCGACGCGGGACACTCTCGACCAGTCGCGGTTCGCATGGCGTACTTGCGGTGTGGCAGCGCCATCGTTCGCACGACGGTCATCTGCGCGGCGGCGATGATCTTGTTTGCATTCAGCAGCTTTGGCCCCGCGCGTCAGTTCGGCAATTCCATCTGCTGGCTGCTTGGCGTGGCCCTGCTTGGCGATCTGTTGCTGCTGCCCGCCTTGCTCATTGGTCCCATCGGTCGCTTGGTGCTACCCGGGAAAGTCGATCGCCCTGGGATCGCCGAAACGGCCGAAATTGCCGTTTAACACGACAATCGGCAGACAGGACAACGCTGGCATCCATCGCCTCGCGCCAGCGGTCCGTGGGAACGCACCTGTTCCGGCAAGTGGTCATCGATATACTAAGAGCGTGTCAATCGCGATCCTCGTGGACAACGCGACGGGGCGTTCCGTTGGAGACTGGCATTTGCGTGGCCCTC
>Ga0114931_10004154_pt1 | contig 18104 bp, 22 predicted proteins | sample 2SBtaG_FD_89579 | JGI IMG/M metagenome (GOLD analysis project Ga0114931, IMG submission 89579) | Deep subsurface microbial communities from Kolumbo volcano to uncover new lineages of life (NeLLi) - 2SBTROV14_V59a metaG | ecosystem: Environmental > Aquatic > Marine > Volcanic | place: Kolumbo...
AGCCGATCCGAGGCAACTACGCGTATCCATGCACGGTCATGAGGCATCAGCGCGGCCCTGAGATCGCGCGCAAGATCATCGAGCTAGTCGAATCAATGCGCCGTTCGGAGATGGAAGTGCCGGTCAACGTGGATGGCATCGGCATCGGCGCGTCCACGGTCGACGCGCTGCTCGAGAGCAAGGCAGTAAAGACGCGGGTCATCAAGGTTTCAGACGTCCAGGTCGGGATGCCGTCAACGGACGGCGACCACCACAATCTACGCAGCCAGCTCTGGTTTGCGATCCGTGACTGGCTCAGTGAGGATGGGATGCTACCAAAGGACCGCGAGCTCGAGCGCGAGCTATTGGCGCCAAAGTACACGGTCGACACACAGGGACGGAAGCTGGTCGAGCAGAAGAAAGAAACAAAGAAGAGGCTCAAACGGAGCCCGGACCGCGCAGATGCGCTAGCATTGGCAGTGTACCATGCGCCAGACCCATTCGAGGTCGAAGCGTTCAGGGTCGCGGACCTTTAGGAAGAGGGCATGTCGGAAGAGACTATAGTTACCACGATCGAGCGTTCGGAAGGCTTCTACTCAGTGGCGATTGGTCACGGGCGCACGTTCTTCGCCGACGTGACCAAGAACGGAGAGCTGGTTGGTCGCTTCACCCGCGATGACGCAGCTAGGTTTTTCGACGAGCTGCCAGCGTTCCTGCGGATGGCCGCGCCATTCCTATACGAAGAGGAGTACACGGTCGACGCGATCGCAGCGGAACGCCTCAAGCCGGAGCGGACGAATGGCTGACGACCTTCAACGCAGCCTGGAGCGCACACGCGAGGGCTACGACGAGGAACTCGCGTGGCACAAGCTGCTGGCTGATGCGTACACAGGCGGCGGCGGGTTCTCCGGCGCAGCAAAGCCCCCGGGGTTTGAGTTCTGGGGCTCATCGGAAAAGCTCTATCCTAAGAGCGAAAGCTACCTGGACCAGTATCCCCGGGAAGAGAAGGAGAAGTTCAAGCGCCGCATCGAGGCAGCGCACTACACAAACATCATCGCTCCGCTCACGGACCTGAAGACGAGCTACATCCTCAGAAAGTCGTTCACATTTCAGAATCAGCCACAGCAAGTCTCTGACTGGCGCTCGAACATAGACGGACGGGGGAAACCGTATGACGAAATGCGAGCCATGCAGGTCATGCGCGCTGCAGTTCTTGGCTACGTTCCTGCGCTTGTCGATTTGCCGCAGCGCCCGGAAGAGGCGTTCAATGCGACGGTGGGCCAGCTGAGGGAAATGGGATTGTCTCAGCCTCGTGTGGTGCCGATGTTTCCGGCAAACCTGGTTGACTCGAGCACAGACAGGTCTGGCGCTTTTGCGTGGGCGAAGATCAGAACCACGCACCTGCTCAATCCAGACCCGCTAGAAGAACCGGTCAAGGTCACGCGCTACACGATCTGGTGGCCAGAGGAGTTTGCTGTCTACGAAATCGTTGGACAAGAGGACCCGAAGAAGGTCGACGAGGGCGCACATCCATTTGGCGAGGTCCCGATTGCAATACTAAGGCAAAAGCCTGCCTTGGATGACCCGATACTTGGGCTTGCGATGCACGGTGCGGAATCCGTGGCGGCACGCACGCTGTTCAACCTGACAAGCGAGCAACGAGAGCATCTGCGGAGTCAGGTATTCGCGATCCTGGTCCTTGCTCAGAAGCAGAAGATAGAGGGCGGGAGCATGACGGTCGGGACCCTCAACGCGATCAACATCGACCCAGACTCGAAGCAGTCCCATGGTTACCTGGCCCCTCCGGCGAGCTGCGCTGAGACGTACGAGAAGCGCATCGACGCGATGATCAAGGAAATCTATAGGATGGCACGCGTGGAGTTCACTCGGCCAACCGGACAATCAGTAAGCGGAGCAGCGCGAAGATTCGAGTTCGCGCAGACAAACCGCGCACTGAACGACTTTGCAAATCAGATCGCGTCCTGGGACCAACACGTAGACAGGCTGCTCGCATCAGCGCTTGGCGTTTCAGAGCAGCAGCGAGAAGAGGCGCGAGTCATTGCGCCGCAGGACTACGACGTCTCGGACATCGACGCGGAGCTCGACCGCGCCGAGAAAGCGGTTGGACTAGAGCTGGGCGCGGACGCAGAGGTCCTCATCAAGCTGCGGGTCATAGACCAGGTCATCCAGAATCTCCCCAGGGAGCAGCGAGACAAGATCGAGGCTCAGATAAGGGAGCTGGCCGACAATGCGCAGCTCAACGTGACACAGACGGGCGCAGAGCAGGCTCCGACTGACGGCCAGGCGCCCCCAGGGGGTCCGCTGGACACCGGCGGTGGTGCTGACAAAATCACCAAAGCAGCGTAAATAGAGTTTTACCGCCTTTGCCTACCCGCGGCAGAGGACTAACGGGGTGCGGGGCTGAAAGCCGTCCTGGCGGTCAATCCAGCGGAGGAACGATATGTTTTTGTTTGGGAACAGAGCTGTTCTGCGTCAGCAGAACGATGGCACAGGCGAAGGCGGCGGCGAAGGCGGCGGCGAGGAAGGCAGCGGTGAGCAAACATTCACCCAAGCCGACCTCGAAGCACACATCAAGCAACGTCTGAAGGCGCGTGACTCAGAGATCGCGGCACTGAAGACCGAGCTGGAAGGGCGACCTTCTGGTGATGAGTTTGCGGAAGTACAGGCAGAGCTTGCGAAGATCCGAGAGGCAAACGCCCTTGAAGGTAAGAGCGAGCTCGAACGCGTGGAACATCGCCATCAGCGCGACATCGAAAAGCGCGACCTCCAGATCGCAGAGCTTCGCAAGATGAACGAGGGGTTTCAGGAGCAGCTTGAAGCCAGGGACAAGGCGGCCCGCGAAGGGACGCTGCGGGCAAAGCTCAGCAGCGCACTGGCAAAGGCGGGCGTCCACGGCCCAGCGGCAGAGATTGCACGCGATGCAATGCGAGCCGCGCTCAAGGACATCGAAATCAACGACGGCGAAGTCACGGCATCATACGGTTCGATGATCGACAAGTCGCCGGACGACCTGGCAGTTCAGTTCCTAAACGACAATGAGTTCTTCAAATCTGGGGCAGGCAGGCGCGGGGCGGGCACCCCACCTGTGCGCGGGCACGACGGCGGAGGCAAGCGAGGCAGCCACGACGGACCCACGTCAGGAACCCAGGACATCGCCACCGGCCTGTCACAACGATCACAATAGCAAACCAAAGGAGACGAGCAGATGCTCACCCTATTCCAAGCGGCACTGACCGCACAGAACCCGCTCGGGCGCGGGATTTTCAAAAGCATTGTCACCGAGGACTGGATGCTAGGGCGCGTTCCGTTCGTGCCAAAAGAAGGCGATTCATTCACCTACACGCGGGAGTGCATTCTCCCATCGGTCGAATGGGTAGCGCCTGGGGCAACCACTCAGGAGTCGGCTGGCTATGACCAGACGATCGTCGTCCCGAAGTACGAGATGAGCTCGGACTTCGACGTATCTCGGTTCGTCATGACGCAACAGCGCAGCACTAGCGCAAACGACCCCCTGGCTCGCGCCATCGCTCGCAAGACGAAGGCTGCGGGGCGGGATTTCTCGCGTGCAATCATCAGCGGTAAGTACGCATCGAGCGTCACCGTCGAGGATGGGGCTGCCATTTCGACGGCGCTGACTTCCATTACTCCGGGCCCGGGCCTCAACACGACTCGTCAGGGTCCTGGGGAGATTCGGTACACCAACACGGGCAAGAACTGGGCATTCCGTGCTCCGGGCGATGTCGACTTCGGCGCAGACGTGGCGGTCGCCACGGACACGAATGGCGTCGTACTTCGAAGCCAGAACAAGGACAGGTATGTCATCGTCAACGTGACAGTCGCAAGCATCACCGCAGACCAGCGGGCGGCGATCACGATCAACTCGACGAGCAATGAGCCGGACGGGCTCAACACGCTCATCGCGCCGACCCAGACTCGCTCGAGCAGCGGGACGAACGGCGACGCGATCTCGCCGGAGATTCTCGACGAGCTGATCGACATGGTGAAGGTGCGCGACAACCTCGCGTTCATCATGAACGCTCCAGTCCGTCGCGAGTTCAAGGCGATCCTTCGAAGCGCACCGGGCAATACGGCGGAGACGATCTCGATCAATGGCTTCAACGCTCAGACCGGTGAAATCGAAAACCAGCCCATCCTCGCGTACGAGGGAATCCCGATCTTCAAGAACGACTACGTTCTCGCGAACGAGACAAAGGGAGCAAACTCGGACCTCAGCTCGGTCTACCTGGCCTCGCTGAGTGACGACGAAGGCTTCCACGTCGGCGCGTTCGGCGGAAACCCAGTGGAGCTGGACATCGATCCGATGGTCGCTCCTGCTCTTGGTTTCGAGCTCGTGGACGTGGGCCCGGTGCAAAACAAGAACTCGCACCGCTGGCGCCTAAACGGGTACACCGGCTTCGGACTGGGCTCTGACCTCGCTGCGGCTCGCGCGACCGAGATCAAGAGCCCGACGTCGGCATAAGGGGGCCAGGTGGCCACTCTTCATGATATCCCGTTGGACCGCAGCGGCGTTCCGCGGGGCAAGTACCACATCATCGACAAGCGGGGTCGCACCATGCGGCTCGCTGGCATCAATTTCGTGAACGGGCGGAGCACTCTGCCAGTTCCCGCATGGCGTGCTCGCGGGCTGGTAGCGGCAATGGGCACGTACATCGACATCGAGTGCGTGACCGGAGGGCCGAAGGAGCCTGCTGACCCACAACCAGAGCCGGTAGCGGCAGCCTCGCAAGAGGCAACCCATCAGTCGACTGAGCAAGCTCAGGACGACAAGCAAGAGGCGAAAGCCGACAAACCGAAACGAGGCCGTAGGGCCACAAGGGCGAGCAAGGACTGATGGACCCAGATACCGTACTGACAGATGCAGCGCTCGACGAGTTCCTGGGAGGCCAGGCGCTCGACGCGACAACGCTGCTGCCGGACGCATGGACAGACTTGCGTCCGGCGCGTCAGTACGCCCTGGACGTTGTCCTCGACAGGTTCAAACGAATGTCTCCGCCTGTGCTCGAGACCGACATCGTGGACCCGACAGAACTCGCAGATGCAGTACAACTGGGTGCGGCGATGAGGCTGTACAGGCTGGCGATGACGACGGGAGACCGCGACGAGATATTCGCTGACAGCTACCATGAATACAAAGAGCTGTTCGAGCTGGCCATAGAGGCGCTGTCACCGACCTTGGCATCGGGGGAAGTGGCAAGTACCATCATGACGATAGAGTTGGGGCGAAGATGATTCTCCCAAGTGTCACGTTCGAAATCGGAGAGTTCCCCGGCAAGAGCGCAATCGACCATCTCGATACTGAGCTTCGTCGCGCGATGGAAGAGGCGGTTGGCGTTCTCGCAGGCGGCGCAGCAAGAATGGCTCCGGTGAGGACGGGCTTTCTTCGCAGCAGCGTCGGCGCACTACATGTGACAGGCAAGTTCTCGAGCGGCTCGCTAATGGGACGCGTGGTAGCCATGGCACCATACGCGCCGTTTGTTGAGTTTGGAGTGCAGCCGAGTATCCGGCAGAGCAGGCGCGGAAACCTGTTCTTTCACAGGGGCCAAGAGCCGCAGCCATTCATGCAGGATGCCCTTGATCTGAGCGAGTCGGCACTGGCAGAGACTTTCATGCGCGCAATAGACATTGGTTTTCAGCGAGCTGCTTGATGCTCATTCTCGACGAAGGCGTTCCAAAAGGGTGGGCTGCGGTTACGGACCCGCAGTTGCAGACGCTGATGACATTGGCGAGGCGAGGCGTCAACAACGACCTCATGCCATTTGTGGGGCGCGACGTGATCGATGGCTGTTACCAGCACCCGATTCCACTGGAGCGCATCGCGAGCTCAAAACTGCCGGCGCTGGCGATCTGGCGACACAGCGAGAGGGGGCGCGCGGACCTACCATGGGAAGACAGGCAGACGACAGTCATCGTCAGGTTCGATTACTACATGCAGCCAATCGGTCTGGACAAGATGGACGCGATGTGGCCGCTCCCCCAGCTTGTGTGGCGGGCGCTATGGCCAACGATGCGAGACAGGTCCCACCCTGCTGTGCCAGAGGTTTCTCTGGACGATGCGGGCATCTACGAGGTCACGCATGGCCAGGAGAGCGTCCAATACGCGTTCGCGCCTGGGAAGTCGCAGGTGTTCCCTGCTTTCCAAGCGACAATCCCATTCAGCTTTGACTCGACGCTGAGACCGCCAGCATCCGGTCTCGACAAGTTCCTCAGACTAGACACAGACATCGTTCTTCCAGATGGCATCCCCGGAGACGTTCACGCGACTGAGACGGTGAAGCCACCGCAAACACCATAGCACCGGAGTCCAAACAATGACTATTCACCTAAAACCTGCCAAAATGCCGGACGGTGGGGAGCGCCGCGTGGTGCTCGAAGACGGCACCGTGATGAAACCGGACGGCGTACGCGTGGAATCGCTCACCCCAGAATGGCATCGGCGCATTCGTCACGGTGACGTGGTGCGCGTTACGCCAAGGCCCAAAACCAAGAAGGACTGACCAATGGTTTCGTTCAGAGAGATCAGCAACAACATCAAGACCCCGGGGCAGTTCCTCGAGTTCGACCCGTCAGGAGCAGCGTCCGGGCGGGAAACGCACGTCGCCCTCCTGCAGGGCTATCGCACGGACGGTAGCATGGCAGAGCTCACTCCGGCGTGGGTCGTCGGCGAGCTCGACGGCTACGGGTATTTCGGCGAGCGCTCTATGCTGGGCGCAATGTGCGAGCGCTTCCGAAAAGTCAACAAAAACGCGAAGCTCCTTGCAATCGCGCATAACGACGACCCGGCAGGGGTCGCGGCAACGGGCACGTTCACGATCGCGGGGACATCCACTGCCGTGGGCACGATTGCGCTCTACATCGCTGGCAAGCGGATACCTGTCCTCATCCCGCACACGGATGCGTCTCCGGTTTCAGCGGGGGCAGCGGCTATACTGGCAGTCGCAGCGGTCAACGCGGAGCCGCGCCTCCCAGCGACAGCTTCGGCCTCGGGGGGCGCCGTTACCGTGACATGCGCGTGGACGGGGCCGAGCGGGAACGACATTCTGCTGGCAAAGAACACGCGCCAGGACGATGCGGACGTACCCGGGCTCACGGTCACCGTCGCGGCAATGTCAGGCGGCGCGAATCCGGCAGACGTCGACGCGGGCATCGCGGTCTACGGGGACACGAGGTACGACACAATCGCGAGCGGACTGAACGACCCTGCATCGATCGCAAAGATGGAAGCAATGATCGCGGCGAGATGGAACGGAGAAGTTCAACTCGAAGGCTCAGTCTTCCATGCAATGCGCGGCAGCCACGGCACCCTGACTACAGCGGCAGCGTCCAGAAATGCGTTTGCGGGCGTGCTGATTGGCGCAGGGCTGTCACCAACCCCATCTTGGATTTGGGCGGCGCAGTGGGCCGCAGAGGACGCAGCCGCAACCGAGGCGGACGTCAATGCGCCGAGGCTTGGCCGGCCCCTACCAGACTGCCTGCCGCCTCCGTCTGGCAGCGAGTTCACGAGGTCGGAGCGGAACCTTCTCCTCAAAGATGGAATCGCGACATACAAGCTCGACGGTGGAGGCAATCCAGTCATCGAGAACATCGTCACGACCTATACGACGAACGTTGCCGGCGTCGCGGACGATTCGATGGAGGACCACACCACGGTTCGAGCAATGGCGTGGACGCGGCAAAGCTGGCGTGCATGGTACGCGCGCTTCGGCGACAACAAACTAGGCGACGACGGGACACAGGTTGACCCCGGAGTGAAGCTGATGACTCCAACACTTGTCAAAGCCAACGCCCTGGCGTGGTTCAAGGCGGGCGAACGACTTGGGATTCTCGAAAACTTCGATCAGTTCAAGGACGATCTTGTCGCACTACGGGATGAGATCGACGTGAATCGGGTCAACGCACTCATCAAGCCAGACTACATCAACAAGTTCGGCGTCATTGCAACCGTCGCAGCGTTCAGGAGATAGCAAATGCCAAAGTTCACAAAGCGTTGGAGCGAAATCTCGCTCAACAACAAGCGAGTCCAGTGCCTTCCAACAGCCCGCTTTTACGAAGGTGGGATGAGGCGGCAGTCTCTGAACACGGACCAGAAAACAACGGGCCCTGTCGAGGAGTACACCAATGCGTACTTCGAGTGCACCATCCCGCACCACGCTGGCGTGGACAGAGCAGAACTCCGGGCGTTCATTGGCGGGGTTTTCGTTTGCAGAACGGACACGGGCGTCGCCTGGATGATCGAGGATGCGTTCACGGCTGATGTGGGCGAGCTTTCAGACGGCAGCTTCACGCTTCGCGTCGAGGGGCCAGAAGCGGTTGAGCTTTGACAGAGTTCAGCGACGACCTGGTCAAGGAACTGCTGTCTACGCGTCGCGAGCTCGGGAGGTTTCCATTTCCTGGCGGTGACTTCGATGTGGGCGTGAGACTTCTGACAGAGTCGGAGATGGACGAGTGCATCATTCGCGCGCACGGCTACATCCGCAACCGGTGCATGAGCAACGGGTACGAGATGGACGAGTTCACGAAAATATCGCCAGAGACGATGGACATCGAGCAGCAGCGACAAATCTTGGCCAATGCGATATTCGTTGCGGACAGCGACCCTCCGAAGAAGTTCTTCAAGGACGAGGTGCAAGTCAGGCGACTGGACACGGTTATCAGGCACGAGCTGTTCCAGGGATACCTGGATTACCAGGACGCAACGAACACGCGGCTCTCGCTGGACAAGGAGCAAGTATTGCAGTTGGTAGACGCGCTAAAAAAAGAGCAGAGCGCCAAGGTCCTCTTGGCGCAATACGAGCCAGGTACGCTCCGCAACTTGCTGCGTTCTATCGTTGCCGCGTTTCCGACATCAACGACTGGCAGCTCATCTACTTCAGAGAGTTAATCGAACATGGCGACGATCCCACTTGACATACAAATCCGCGTTGAACACGGCGGAGATGTGAAGCGAGCAATCAAGGGGGTCACGAAGGAAGTGACGCAGGCTCAGCGCGAGGCGACCCGCGATTCAACCCGCCAGAACAGGGAGCGCAAGCGGAGCTCCGAGCGTGCGGAGAGGGACATACTCCGGTCAAAGAAGGAAAGCATCAGAGAGCAACGCAGACTTGAGCGCGAGAAGCACAGGGACGCGATCAGAAACCTCAATCAGCGCATCAGGCAGACCAGACGGGAGACGCAGGAGTTCAAGAAGCAGAGCCGTGAGAAACTGCGCACAATCAGGTCCGAAACGAAAGCGATGGAGCAAGCGTCGCGAGATCGCCGCAGGCGCTTGGCTCAGTTTGGGGCAGCGGCGGTAGCGGGAGCGGCCATTGGTCGCGGGGTTGTGAACAGGGCAGAGAGCTATCTAGGGCTTTCGACTCCGGAGCAGCGCACGCAGGACGCAATCGAGTTCACGAAGCGGTTCACCATTGTTACAAATCAGGCGAACATACCGCCGGCGCAGCGGCCAGCTATTCAGGAAAACATCCTCCGGGCGGCAGAGCAGAACCAAAGGACTCCGCTTGGAGTGCTGGGCGGGCTGCAGGAGGCTCAGGCAACGTTCGACAGGCCGACTATGTTCACCAAGAACATAAACGCATTCAGCAAGTTTGCATTCGTGCTCGAGTCATCAGAGCGTGAACTGGTGCGAGCAACAGGCGCAGTTGTCAAGAAGTTCACGGGCCTGACCGACGACGACATTCCAGAGATCCTCGCGCTGCTAAAGCAGAGCGCCGACAGAGGCATGATCGAAGCGGGCGACATCGCAACAAGTTTCGCCCCTCGCATCGCGCAGTTCGCGTCTGTGACAGGCCGCAGAGACATCAAGGGCGCGCGTGAAGCGTTCGCACTGTTCCAGCTCGCAGGCGGAAGCCTACAGAACAAGGATGAGGTCGAGACGTCGGTCAAGAACTTCCTAAACACGGTCATCAAAGAGGGCGGCCCGGGAGGGAAGTTTGAGGCGCTGGGGATCACCGGATTTCGGGACAAGAGCGGCCAGATCGACGTGAACACGCTCATCAACAAGCTGGCCGACAGTCCGCTTGGGCAGCTGCAGGGCACCCCATTGGGCAATCAGCTATTCCTGAAGACGTTCACCAACATAAGGGGGCAGGAGACTGCTCGTGCGCTGATCGCCGCGACACTGGCTGCCAGGGAGAAGGGCGACAAAGTAACCCCGTTCGAAGCCTTGGTCGGCACCGCGTCGAGCGCACGCGTAGGCGAGGCTACGGCAAATGCCGCGCTAGCAGAGTTCAACGCGACAAAGGCCGGCGAGGCATCAGCGCTCGAGGCAAGGGGGCGCGCGGAAGCTGTGCGCAGGTCGGCGGAGGTGCTTTCGGCTGCGACAAGCATTGCGCGACCAAAGCAGGAGTTTCAGAGCAAGCATCCCCTGGTTTCGGAGGGCGTGAACACGGTGATGGACAACCTAAACACGATCATCGGCCTTGGTATTTTCGCAAAGCTGTTCGGCCGAGGGAAGAAGGTGAGTGCGGTTCGCACAATGATGAAGGGGGCTGTTAAGTCTCCAGCAGGAGCATTGCTCGGGGCAGCGGCCCTGGCCGGCACCGCTGCGTATCTAGGCGGGCCGTTCCTCGAGTCCCAGTTCGGCGACGAGACGAGCGCGGAGGCATCGCGCCAGAAAAAACTTAGATACTTGGGCCTCGGGGAGCCGATTCAGGAGCAAACAAAAGAGCTATCGCAAAGCACGTCGGAGCAGACAGACGTCCTCGCAGGCGAGCTACGAAACATAGCTGACAAGATCGACCGCCAAAACAGCCCCTCCGGTGGCTACGTCGGGCCGTGGCGACAATGACGTGGAAAGAAGACCTAAGCTGGGGCAAGCAGCAAGCGAGCTTCAACGGGGCGAAGTTTTGGATCGACCAGCACGAGTGGGTGCCGTCGAGGCGCACGATCGTTCACAAGATCCCAGGACAGGAATACGCGTTCGTTCAAGACCTCGGCCGCGACACTAACGAGTGGGAGATTCGCGCGTTTGTTTTTGGCGATGAGTACAACAAAGACCGCGATGCCATGGTTGCTGCGCTTACCAAAAAGGGGAGCGGCGAGCTCGTTCATCCGTTCCATGGCATCAAGCGTGTGGCAATCATCGGCAAGCCACGCGTTTCCGAAGACAAGAACAAGCTGGGCTATGCGTCTATCTCGTTCACCGCCATCGAGGTGGGCGGGGCTCGGACATTCGAGCGCAAGGACGTAGCCGGACACGCGGACATCAGCGCACAGCGAGCCTACGGGGCAGCAGGCGAGCGATTTGTCCAGCGCTTCAGAGCTACGACAATCGACCGGCGGACCATTGGCCTGCTGAAGAACGCTGCGTCTAAGGTTCAGGCGATCGATTTCGAGATCAAGACGGCGCTCAACATCGTCGACGATGGGGTAAGCCAGCTCGCGAATCTGTCTGGCGCTCTCGTTAGCCTCGTCGCGACACCAACAGACTTGGTCAACACGCTGGGCGATGCTCTGACGACCACCGTCAACTCGGTTGCAGGGGTGCTCGTAACGGCAAATCAGACGGCGAACTCGTTCATCACCGGCAGCTTTCTCGACGTACTGCTGGCCGGGGTGCTTGGGCCGACGCAGACATATGGTGACGACTTCGACCCTGTAACGAGGGGGAGCGAAGAAGGAGACCGCGAGGCAGACAACCAGGACGCACTCATCGAGCTCATGCGGATCGGACTACTCATGTCAGCGGCGCGGTCTGCTCTCGTGACGCCCCCAGACAATCGGAGCCAGGCGAGGACGGCGCGCAATGCTTTCGTGGACTCCATCAGGGAAGCGCAGCTAACGTCAGACGACAACACCTACCAGGAGCTTGCATCCCTCAGCGCGGACCTGGTCACGTTCTATGACGGCGTAGCGGGCACGCTGCCGGAGGTGGGCACGTTCACGCCGGGTAGACCGATGCCGGCGGTACTGGCGGCCCACGTTCTATACGGAGACGCTACACGGGAGACGGAGATCATTCAGCGCAACAATCCTCCGGACCCAAACTTTCTCGAAGGGCCAATAGAGGTTCTGATCGATGGCAGATGAGAAAGGGCACCAGGCGACGGACGCGGACCATCTAGTCGAGCTGCTAGTCGACGGCGTCGCATATGGCGGATTCACGAGGGGACAGGTCGGGTTCTCGATACAGCACCTGGCGCACAGCTTCTCGCTCACCTACATCGACAGATGGGTCGAGGGGCAAGACAGCTGGCCCATCGAGCGCGGCAACGAGTGCGTCGTCCTTGTCGACGGCAAGAAGCTGTTGACGGGCCGTGTTGACGGCACCCATGCGAGCCACACAGCAAGCACGGCAACGCTCAGGGTGGTGGGGCGGAGCCTGACAGCGGACCTGGTAGACTGCGCAGCAGTGTTCCCGCCGGGCAGGTGGTCGAACCAGACGCTGGATGACATTCTCAAGGACATCACAAAGCCATATGGCATCCGGCCCAGGGTATTTGAGGACAAGCCAAAACCATTCAAGCGGTTCTCGCTGAACTCGGGCGAGCTCGCGCTTCTTGCGATTCAGCGGGCTGCGCAAATCCGTGGGCTGTTTCCGTACTGCGACCTGCATGGAAATCTGATCGTAGGCAAGATAGGCGAGAACCGGACGCAGACTAAGCTCGAGGCCGGGATAAACATCCTATCCGCGTCCAGGGATGAGGATTGGTCTGGCCGTTTCAGCGACTACATTTTCAAGGGGCAGCGCGCAGGCGATGACGAAACGCACGGACGCGCCGCATCTCAAATCAAGGCCGAGGTGTTCGACGACGAGCTTCGAGAGGCAAAGAGATACCGCCCCTACGTCGTCATACGCCGCGCAGGCGAGGGCCACAAATACCTTGAAAAACGGGCCACTTGGGAGCGCAACAGGCGCGCAGGGCAAAGCGACAGAGTTGTCGTGGCCACGAGTGGCTTTCGGAACGCAGAGGGGTTCTGGCAACCGAACGTCCTAGCGCACGTGACCGACCCATGGGTTCAGCTCGACAACGAAGAGCTGTTGATCACAGCGGCTCGCTACCGTTTTGGCCCAGGCGTGTCGGACAGCGGCTACGTGACAGAGCTCGAGCTCACTCATCCAGAGGCGTTTTCGATGGAGCCGTACCGCAGGCGTCGGAGGCCAAAGGGAAAGAAGAAGAGCGGCGCCATGAGCTTTGCTGCGCTAGTCAGACAAGCGAGAGCCCAGGGCGGCTTCGAGTACAAGGGCAAATAAAGCAAGGCGTGCGCGGAAGTCATGAACATCTATAGGATCATTCGAGAAGAAGTCGACGCGCGACTGGAGAGCCTCATTCAACGCGCAGTCGTCAATCTAGTAAACGACAAGCGCATGATGCAGTCGCTGCAACTCGACGTCCTCGCAGACGAAACCGAGGACGACATCGAGCACTTCCAGCCATACGGGGTATCATTCAACCCTCCGAAGGACAGCGAGGCCCTTGCGATGAGCCTCGGAGGTGACCGTGAGGGCATGGTGGCGATACTCGCGAACAAGAGATCAGTGCGGCCCCAAGGCGCGGAAGAAGGCGAAGGCGGACTCTACACGCTCACGGGCTGGAAGCTCTTTCTCGACAAGGACGGCAACGTGTTCCTGACGTCGAAGGATGGCGGCAACTACAAGCTGGCAAGAGCAGATCGCGTGGAGGCGGAGCTGGGTAAAATCAAGGACCACCTCGGAGCGCAGGTTGGATACATGGCCACGGCAATCACGGTTGCTCCGCCAGCTGTGGCATATGCGGAGGTGGGCGAAGTGGGATGCGACAAAGCGTTCGGAGAATGACGGTGGTTTTCAAATGCTAAAGCTCGTGTACGATCCAGAGACGGGAGAGGCCGACCTCGCCATAGACGGCGGCAGGTACGCAGAGGACAGCACGAGGCGCACCATGGTCTTGCTAACGATAGGAATCGACAGCAGAGCAGACGAGGACGAGGTGCCCGCGGGCTCAGACCGTGGCGGGTGGTGGGCGGAACCATTCATGGGCCTAACGCAGCCGATCGGAAGCAAGCTCTGGCTGGTCGAGCGCGAGAAGAACACGGCCAGAGCAGAAAGCAAGGCGCACCGGTACGCAGAGGATGCGTTTGCATGGTGGATCGAAGCCGGCCTTGCGGACCGCGTCGACGTCACAGTCGAGCGAGGCGAGCGGTTCATTGCGGTCTATCCGACCATCTACGACCCAAGCAACCCTAATCCGTCTGTCGAAGACCCGGTGGAGCTACTAAGTGCCTCATAGCCGCCCGACACTCGTCACCCTCATTACGCAGGCAGCTGCGGACGTCGTCCAATACACGGAAAGCGTCGTCGCGCAGCTGCGCGGAACGCCGGAGTATTTGCTCGCCCTGGTCCAGGCCGGGCTCGCCCACGGCAACTACGGGGCGGTCGCATACGAAGCGAAACAGACGCCGCCGAGAGAGGGCAGCAGCCTCGAGGCGACGGTGCGGTGGTCGACGTTCCTGAAGCTCAATCCTCCGCACATCAAGAAGCAGCCAGCGTCAGGGCAGGCTAACTTCACTGGCACGGATGGGACCGATATCCCTGCGCTGACAAAATACACAAACCCGAACGGAGTCCCTTACGAGACGGACGCCCTGGTCACAGTCTCTGGCGGGGTCGCTTCGGTCAACGCAACTGCAACGCGGGGAGGGGCGGACACAAACGCGGACCCAGGCACAGCGTTTACGCTGTCGCAGCCGATCCCCGGAGTAGATTCTGCGGGAACATACGAGGCGAGCGGTGGCCGCGACGACGAGACGCAGCCAGAGGTGCTAGCCAGAATCCATAATCACTTCGAATCACCGAATCGCGGGGGTGGCCCGGGAGACTTCGTGCAGTGGGCGCATGAGCAGGATTCGACGCTATTTGCTTGGGAGTTCGGGGGTCTCCCGGAGATCGGATACACCACGGTCATCATCGCTGCTGCGGGCCTGGTTGCGCCAACTGCCCAGGTTGTCTCAGATGTCGACGCGTACATAAAGACGAAAGAGCCGATCTTCATGTACGGACTAGTCGTGCAAGCAGCCAATCTGCAAACGCTTGCGGTAAGCGTATCGAACGGGCCTCCGGACACCACGACTCGCGACGCAGTAAAAACGGCGATGGAAGACCACCTAAAGAGCATCGCGGGCATCACAAAGCCGGGCGACATCTTGGACATCAACGCGCTCGAGAACGGGGCACAGAAAGCGTACGAGCATCTGACGATTTCTAGTCCGGCCGTAGACCAGGACCCTGGCGAGTTCGGGGTGTACAATGCGGTGAGCATCACATGGTTGTAGTAAAGTGGCTGACCTAGACGCACTCCAGCAGCGCTACCTGCGCATCGCACTAAGCATGATGCCTCCGGGGATCTGGACGCGTCGCGAGGACAGCCAGACGGGGAAGCTGCTCAATGCTCTCCAGAGGACAAATGCGAGGTTTGCTGAGCACCTGGAGAACTGGAACAAGCAGGTCCTGCCAGGGGACGCAGACGAGATGCTGCAAGAATGGGAGAGTTTCTTGCGACTTCCGGACGCATGCACGCCGATCGGCGCAACGACCCAGGAACGCCAGACAAACGCACAGGCGAGATTCGTAGCCGAGCTGGACCAGAGCCAGCCATCCTACAAGGCTTTGGCAGCGCTAGTCGGGTATACGGTAGAGCTCAACAGCTACCGCATGTTCCGCGCGGACATCAGTTTGTGCGGGGACCACGTGTATGAGGAATCGCAAAAGTTTGTGAAGCGCATCTCATACGAGACAGGAGCATCGGACGATGTGCTCGAGTGCGTTCTGCGCGCCCATGCGCACATATACGGTGTCCCGGATTTCGCGATGTGGGACCCGGCGATCGTTTCAGCACTAACAGACCTGCGCCATCACTACGTGACAGGCGAGTACGTGGAATCTGGCGGAGAGATTACGGAATGGACGAATCGAGTGTCTCCAGCGAACAGCTGGGACATCAGCGGCGGAGCGCTGCCGATACCGCGTGCAACGGATGGATGGTCGTGCGTGTCACTATGGGACCCGGACGTCCCTGCAAACAAAGCCATCCAGGGCCTGAATCACTCGGCGGCGGGCAGCGTAGACGCGGACACTCTCTTGAAGGAAAAGAACTTCTCGCTGTTCCTGGTGTTTTGGCCGGAGGACATCACGGGGCCTGCGGACATGCTGAGCGACGGGGCGGACTTCACCATGGGCGTCGACGTGGACGGCGCTGGAGGATATGAAGCGAACTTCACCTACGGAACCACGACTGTCACGGCGCCGGTCTACATGAATCGCTTCAACTACCTTTTTATTGCAGCGGATGCGACGACGCAGCTCATCGCAAACGCAAACGGCGATGGCGGGAGCGTGGCGCATAGCGGCGTCGCAGTGGTCGGAGACCAGGGGATAGCGCTGGGAGGCGGGTTCCATGGCACCGTCGCGGAAATGATTTCTGGGGACTACGACCTCGCTGCGGCAGCAAGCGTCAAAGCATACCTCACCAGCAAGTACAACATCCTGTAGCAGCGATTGGACCGGAAACGCAATGGAACGGATTGACACATCGGGCAGAGCCATAGACCTCTACGGACCAGGCAAGGATGGGTTCAAGAGCGGCGCGATACTGGGGAGCAAGTTTCTAAACGAAGTTCAGGAAGCGATTGTCCTCGTTATAGAGGCGGCAGGGTTGACGCCGAGCGCAGACCTAGCGCAGTTTCTCAAGGCGTTGGACATCCGGTACGGCCAAACGCGGGCACTGCCATTCAGGCTGTCTGGATTCACGGACACGTTTGAAAAAGCCAGCACGGCGGCCGAGTCCGCTCTTTTCCGTGGCCTGAAGGCGCGCGGCGACGGCACGAACCTATACGGACTCGCGTCTACCGGGGACATCTATCAGTACCAGATGTCAACCGCGCATCGCGTGGGCACCGCGAGCTACCAATCAAAGACATTCGACACGCTCATCTCGATTCCCTACGACATCGACATGAGCGCAGACGGCACCAAGGCATATGTGCTGGATGCGACCAGCCAGACTATTGAGCAATTCGATCTCTCGGTCGCTTGGGACATTTCCACGGCAGCAAGTGCATCAAAGAACCTCTCCGTCGCAGGCCAGGAAGCATCTCCTCGCGGGTTCCGATTCAGTTCAGACGGAACCAAAGTCTACGTGATTGGTCAAACGCAATACACGGTTTTCCAGTACACATGCTCGACCCCATGGGACATTTCCACGGCGTCCTATGCGTCGAAGTCATACGATGTGACAGCACAGGAAGCCATCCCGCAAGAGCTTGAGATAGCCCCAGACGGTAGCCGCTTTTTCATCAAAGGCGATACGAACGACACAATATATGAATACTCGATGAGCACCCCGTTTGACATCGCAACGGCGAGCTACACGGGCAACGCGCGAAGCGTCATCAATATCGACGACTCGATCCAGGGGATGTCCATCTCGAGCAGCGGAAACGTCCTTTACATGATCGGGTCCCAGTTCGACCAAATGTACCAAGTCTATGTCAACCAACTCGTCGGGGACGTGTGATAACGGTCTGCGAGGCGCTTTCGTCCCAGTCCTCAATGTTGCCTCGCACGCCAAAACAATCATGACCGAAACAACCATTCCATACGACATCGATCCAGGTATCGGAAAGAGCCTACTGCCATGAGCGATAGCCATCTCCTCCGCACAATCCCGCTCGCGGGTGACAAGATAAAGACAGACGAGGACGCATCAAACAGACACTCACAGGGTGTCTGGTTCCCCGGTGTCGATGATATTGATTACGTGACCGGAAAGCTCCCGGAGGACGCCGCAATCGCGCATGTAGGCCCGATGGACATCGTGCTTGTGGACGTCATCGTGAAGGCTTCGGTTCTATCAGAACGATTCTTGCTGCTCTTCGATGCAGACGTGCTGCAGGTCGATGGTACTGTACCGGTAGCCAGATGGACGCTGCCAGCGGCGGGCTCGTCGGGAACGCGTCAGCGCACGGCCTGGTCGCAACGTGTCCTAAAGACGGTCACGGTTGGCGCAGTGATCGCGCTGTCCACAACCCCTGGCGATCTCACGGTTACGACAGGAAGCGAAGCCTGGTTCAGAGTGAAAGGGAAGCTGAGGGCATGATTAGACGACTACTGG
>Ga0114931_10004155_pt1 | contig 18103 bp, 20 predicted proteins | sample 2SBtaG_FD_89579 | JGI IMG/M metagenome (GOLD analysis project Ga0114931, IMG submission 89579) | Deep subsurface microbial communities from Kolumbo volcano to uncover new lineages of life (NeLLi) - 2SBTROV14_V59a metaG | ecosystem: Environmental > Aquatic > Marine > Volcanic | place: Kolumbo...
CAGTTTCTTTGTTCCGCCCGGCGTCCCTGGCCCACTGACCGTCACCGCAGACCTCAACTACTGGTCTTTTCCACAGGCCCTGGTGGACTATCTGCTCGGCGCCGAGGCACCTGAGGTGCCTATCGTCCGCATGGCCAGCGCACAGACGGACATCGATGTCCACAACACAGTGGTGAGACGTGAGGCCCTGCCCACAATCGACGCCGCCGCCATGGAGGTCGAGGCCATGATCGCGGACCGTGCACAGACAGTCGGCCCGGTGGCGAGGGAGCGGGTGGGGGCTGGGCGCACAGACGGGGCCGACTGACCATCACGGTGCCCACCAGGCGAGGGATGGCGTTCAGCCGGTGGCCTCGACCCGGATCCGGGATATCGCCGGGAGCAGTCTGCGCAGGACCTCCGGATCGTTGCGGGTCTTGGCCATCAACAGCACCCCCTCCATATACGCGAACATCGCCTGGGCGGTCGCCTGTGTGTCTATACCCTCGAGTTGCCCCTGGGCCTGCGCCTCTTCGAGGGTCTGGCGCAGGTAGACCTGCACCTGGCGGAATATGGAGGCCACCTTCTTGCGGATCGGCTCGTCCTGGGTGGACAGCTCGGCCGCCAGATTCCCGAAGGGGCAGCCCAACAGGTGGCCGCTCGCCTCGGACAGGGCCCTCTGGTGCTCATAGACCATGCGGGCGAGCCGTTGCAGGCGCTCCAATGGCGGGATGTCGGGCGCGAAGGCCCGATCCAGCAAGGCCTCCTTGAATCCCAGGAAATAGTCCTCGAGGACCGCCAGGGTCAGATCCCGCTTGCTCGGGAAGAAGTGGTAGAAGCTCCCCTTCCTCACACCGGCCCGCTCACAGATACTCGCCACCCCGACGTCCGCATAGCTGCGCGCATAGATCAGGTCGCGCGCGGACTCCAGGATGCGCTGACGGGTGTCGATTCGGGCGTTCACCTTCTCATTATATACCCCACGCACCCGGGTTTTCGGTGTTCTCCGGCACCGGATCTGAGGCCAGGAGGAGGCGGGAACCCACGGCCATATCACTCACTGCCACAGGGGCCTGCCCACCGTCTACCCTGGCCTCCACGAGGTCCGCAGCCCGTCTCCCGGGCAGCGCACCTCCGCCGGGTATGGACGCTAAGGGTCCTTCAGCGGCCGAAGGAAACTCGCGGGTACAATCGAACCGGGGCGCGATACGTCTCTCTACCTGTCGCACTGCGACGAACTCCGACGAGGCCTGGGCGCCGGTTTGAGGTGCCTGCCGCGCCAAGCACATACCCCAAATCGGATGATAGCCCGCCCAGTCTCGGTGTGGCGGGTCGACCGCACCGAAAAGGGACCATCCGCGCCCCGCCACATCCACCCATTTCTGCTCGCCTGTGAGCCGGCTCACAGGGCGCGCCCCAGCGCCCTGGTCCCCAAGCTCCGATCACCACTGTTCCGCGCCAGCGTATCGGCACCCTTGACCAGACGCAGGGCCGCCCTGGTCATCCCCAGGGATTGATAGCGTTCGGCCAGTTCCAGGGCAGGCCCTAATCGACCGCGCCACAAGTCCACCTGGGTCTCAGGCGCCGTGGGTGCCATCACCCGTTCAGGCACAGCCCCCACATCCCGCGCAGCCACATCACCCCCCGGCGCTGACCGATCCACATCCGGTGTCGGGGCATCCGCCACACCCGCTGCCGGACTCAGCGCCGCGCAGGCCAGCAGGCAGAGCGCGATCGGCATCCTGAATCGATCAGGGGTTGAGCCCTCGATGCCCCCCCTGGCCCCCCGAGCTGTCCGTCGGCCTCCCAGGCATTCCACAGACCTCCGCCGTTCCGCGCTCGTTGCGGCGATCCGGATCGCCACATTGACCGGAGGGGCACCTCAATTTGGCCTACACTACAAGCATAGGAAACGGTTCCGGGCACTGCCAGGTACCCAGGGCCAGACCGGCGTGATTTCCATGTGGCGGATCCGGTCACCCTGTTCATCCGTTTTGCTTGTTCAGGGCACGGGCCGCCCAGGCACGTCAGGGCAAGGCTCGGTTCCTGGAGAACAGCTAGCCCGTATGCTTATGAAATAGGACCGTAGCGCGGCATTGGCGCACCCGGGAGGCCTGCCGTTGGTCGGCTCGTTGCGTGCGCCCATCCGTGTCTTTGAGCCCCGCTCGACGCCCCCGTCACCGGCGGGCCCGCCGGGCGCAGGCGGCACAGCTTGGCAACGAGAGAGAATTGGCGTGGATATTCACGGAGTTCAGGCCGTTAGCGGCTATTGGCCGCCCCTGGAGTGGCTGACCGCCAGAGCCCATGCCCGCGCCACGGTCGATATCTCGGAACCTCGGCGGCACCCGGGCGGGCTTCCATTGGACGAATTTGCCGTTACAATCTGTCCCCCCGATCTTGAGCCTCCCTGCCCGCCGTGAAACGCCTTCTCGCCCTCTGTCTGCTGACCGCGCTCCTGGCGGGGCCCGGTCCGGCCAGACCCTCCTCGGTACTGACGCCCGACGACATCGCCGTCATGATGCGTGCGATGCTGGTCATGACCAAGATCTGGAACGCCGCCCAGGGGGTGGATACCGGGGACTACGGCAACTACGGCAACTACGGCAACTACGGCAACTACGGGGCAGGCTGGCCTCAGGCCCTGTCCTATGCCACGCCCTGGACCGGCAACAGCACCTCCGCGCCCGGCATGGCCATGTGGCCCTACATGGCGGCGATGATGGGGCTGGGTTCCGCTGCCATGTCGTCCTACCTGCCGGGCGCCTCCAATGGGTCGAACTCGAGTCCCTGGCTCGCCTCCCTGCCCGGCAACTTCCTCAACCCCTGGTCCACCGTCAGTACCTGGCCGGGCATAGGGAGCCTGTCCAGCACACCCTTGAGTCTCATGGGCCTTTCGCAGCCCTGGGGCATGGCCTCTATGAACGCCAGACCTCGTGACGGCACTTGGCTCTCCGCGAACGGGAACCTGATGTCCATCCAGGGCGAGCATTTCGTGTTCGAGGACTCGGAATCGGTCTCAGGATACGGCTGGATCGAGGTGCAGGGAGGCCGCATCGTGCTTCATGACCAGCTCAGTGGCAGCTCGGGGGCCTATCGCATCAAGCTCGGCTACGACCAGTTCACCCTGCTGGATGAACATGGCAGGACTCAGACATTTCAGAGAATCGCGCGGCGCAATACGCCGCTGATGCGAGACCTCCTGCCTCGGGGCAACGTGGGTACCACGTACCCCCTGCCCCGGGGCACCGTGGGCACCACCTACCCCCTGCCTCGGGGTACCGTGGGCACCACCTACCCCCTGCCTCAGGGTACCGTGGGCACCACCTATCCCCTGCCTCAGGGTACCGTGGGCACCACCTACCCCCTGCCTCAGGGTACCGTCGGCACCCCCCACCCCCTGCCTCAAGATGTCGTCGGTACCACGTACCCGCAGCGCCACAGAGCACCCGGGACCCGGGGCAGCCCAAGCTATCGAGGCACAGCCAATACGGCAGCCCCGGCAGACCTCTTGGTCGGGGGTGCTGATCCTCTGCAGCCCCTGTGGTAAGGCCGGGAACACAGGGGCCAACAGGCTCAGAGTCGGGTCTGACGGGCAGATCAGAGGGGACTATTCCACAGCTTCTGGAGCTCGGGATGGACGTGGCACGGCCAAGCCCCACCGAATGGTTCAAATCAGAGTTCCGCTGAGACAGCGCCCCGGGGTCGAGGGCGGTACAGGGGACCCGCCCCGGGTCCGCGGTCAGACCTGCGTAGAGACGAAGGTACCGCTCTGGCGCATGAACCGCAGGCTCAGGAACAGGACACCATAGACGAAGTCGACCCGGACGGTGCGCCGAACCGATCTCCTGTTGGAGATCTGTCCGACCGCCTTCAGGAGGCCACTCTCGATCTTGATCACCTGCCCGACATCGAGCTCCACAGGCGCGACAAAGCACAGCCCATCGGTGGACAGATTCTTGATCCTGCCGCCCTGAGGCCTGTCCTGCGGCCAGTGATCGTAGAAGGCCATGGCCAACTCCTTTTCGAGACGCTCCACGCCCCGCTTGGAGCCAGACGGCTTGCGTTCGCGGCGGGCCAGGCCGATGGGGCTGCCGCAACCGCGGCAGCCCGGATCTTCATCCCCGGGCTGCAGTGGCAGGTGCGGTGTCTTGCAGAACCTGCACCAATGCCCGGGCCGAGGCCTCTCAGCCGGCGGGGGTTCCGCCCGGGAGTGATCGGTGGGCCGCCGGCGTGAGGCGTGCTGTGCACCCAGCTCCGCCTCAGTGAACCGCTCGAAGAGCTGTCTGTCGTATGCGGCACGTTGCGTCGCATCACTCAGGATCGAGAAGGCCTCATTGATGAGCGCGGCATTCCAGTGATCTCCCCCCAGGTCCGGGTGGGCACGCAACTTCTGCATAAGTGTGCGATAGCTCGCCCGGATGATGGCCTCCGGCGCATCGGGTTGCACGTGAAGGATCCGATAGTAGTTGCGTTGGTTATTCACATCGGCTGCCAGGTGGTGAGGTACCGCCGTACCAAGAGGTGATCTCCCGTCCCTCATCGGCAGCGACCGCCAAAACCTGAATCGCCGGACCGCATCGGCGCAGAGGGCGGGGGCGGGGGCGGGGATGCACGGTGCGGTCATGGCCGCCATGCCGGAACCTCGGGACAGGCGCCTGGGCCCGGCATCCCAACGGCTTCGTACCAGACCGCTGTGAGCCATGCGTGGATCGGCTGCTGGTCCCGGAGATCGCCGGGCTCCGTCTTGCCAGACTTGGCCAACACGCGCACCAGGGGCGACGCTGGCGCCTTGATCCAACTCATTGCCCCCACACCATCACCCCGACCCAGAATAAATCGGAGCTACCCTAAAGGTTCCGCTGCACTCGACCGATAACCTTCGCGAAAGTTATCGCGAACTTCACCAGGGAGCCCCGATGCCTACGGACAACAACCGCCTGTTGCTCGAGATCGACAAGATCATTCGAGAACTGAATCGCAACGAAATCAATGCCGCAATCCCCGAGATCCAGGCCGCCGACCTCAATCCGGTACTGAGCCTGGTCGCGCGCACCCGGGCATCCTATCTGAAGACGCTGTTCGAGGTGGCGGAGCAGGTGGAACAGGGCATGCCTTCACCAGATCAGGTGGAGCGCCTTGGCAGGCTGCGGACAACCTACGAGGAGCTGGTAGGGGGCGCCCAGGCCCTGGAGACCGCGATTCAGCGCGGTTACCTGGACGTCCTGCCACAATAGCCGGCACCCCGGGCGATCCAGACCGCACCTCTGCGCGCCGGGGAGGCGACTGAGGCGCGCCTGCCCATCGACTGCCACCGGAAACCCGCGCACAGCGACCCGGTGCCGGCGGCGCCTGAGCGGCTCTCAGGCGCAAAGGCCAGTCACAGCCCCTCGATCCGCCTGGCGAGGCAGCCCGGTGAAGCTTACCCACCCGGTCCCTGGCCTGCGTACCAGACCACGAGCTCACAGTACCCCGGGATCCAGCGTATACCTGCGCGAAGGGCCGCCGCTTGACTTGACTGACCGGTCTATTATACTGAGCCCATGAATGTCCAACCCAGCGCGCGCGCACGTATCCTGTCAACGGCCAGGGAGCTGTTTCACAGCCGCAGCTACGTGGACGTGGGCATTACGGAGATCTGCCGGCGTGCGCAGATTCACAAGGGCAGTTTCTATCACTTCTTTCCCTCGAAGCGGGATCTGGCCCTGGCGGTCATCGACGACATGGCCGCAGAGTGGGCTCGGGGTTTCGTGGGCGAGGCCTTCGATCCGGCACTCCCTCCCCTGGAGCGCCTGGACTATATGGTGGATGCCGTCTACTACTGGCAGAAGGCGGCGAAGGACCTGGAGGGCCACATGCCGGGCTGTCTGTTCGGCAACCTCGCCCTGGAGCTGAGTACGCGAGACGATGTATTGCGCGCCAAGCTCACCGCCGTCTTCCAGAGGGCGAACACACGATTCCGGGATACCCTGGACGAGGCGGTGGAGACGGGCAGTCTGGCGCCCGTGGACACCGGTGAGACGGCCGCCGCAATGCTGGCCTTCCTCGAGGGGGTCATCCTGCTGGCCAAGACCCAGAACGACCCGGAGGTCGTGCGCACACTCGGTCCGGCCATAAGAACCATTCGGATCGACCACCACCATGGGTCCTGAGCCGGGCCATGCTCCCGCGAGAGCCCCGCTGGTCTCTGGGCCCGATCTGGACCGACCCGTCATCTACCGGCGGCCGGCCCGGCCGCACAATCCCAAAGGACCCCTGATCCATGCCGGGTGGAGCACATCGCGGCCACCTGCAGTCGGAACACGAACAGACAGGGTCCCCAACCAAGCCAAGGAGTCTGCCATGACCACAGATGCACACACCCTGGACGCACGAGGGCTGAACTGCCCCCTGCCCATCCTGCGTACGCGCAAGGCCATCGCCGAACTGGAATCGGGCGAGGTGCTGGAGGTTTCCGCCACCGACCCCGGCGCCATCAAGGACATGGACGCCTTCTGCCGCCAGACCGGGCACCAGCTCCTGTCCAGCCTGCAGGTCAAAGACACCTTCGTCTTCCAGATCCGCAAGTCCTGAGGAGGGCAACATGAGCAGCAATGCACCCATCGTCGATATGCCGGTAACAGACCTCGACACCTGGTTCGACAGGCGGTTCGAGGAGAAGATGGCCGAACGCCGGGCGGCCCATACCCCCGCCATGACCATCATCGCCACCAAGGGTACCCTGGACATGGCCTACCCCCCGTTCATCCTGGCCTCCACCGCGGCCGCCCTGGGCTGAGAGGTCTCGATATTCTTCACCTTCTACGGCCTGAACCTGTTGAAGAAGGAACTGGACCTGAAGGTCACACCCCTGGGCAATCCGGCCATGCCGATGAAGCTGCCCGAGGGCCCCGCCTGGCTGCGGGGCAGGGAGCTGCCCGTGCCCACGGCCTTCATGAGCCTGATCCCGGGCTTCGAGGGCATGGCCACTCAGCTGATGCGCAAGACCATGGACCAGAAGGGCGTGGCCCGCATCGAGGAGTTGCGGGACCTGTGTATCGAGGCCGATGTCAAGCTCGTCGCCTGCCAGATGACTGTAGACCTGTTCGACTATGGCAAGGAGGATTTCGTGCCGGAGATCACCGAATGGGTGGGCGCGGCCAGCTTTCTGCCCCGCGCCCTGGAAGCCGACGTAAACCTGTTCGTCTGACACCCGGCGGGGGCCCGTCCCCCGCCCCAACCCAGGGTCCTTCCCATGAGCCACCTGTTCACACCCGTAGAGATCGGTGCAATCACGCTCCCTAACCGCGTCGTCATGGCGCCCCTGACGCGTTGCCGCGTGGCTGCCGATGGGGTACCTCAGGCCATGAACGCCGAGTACTACAGCCAGCGGGCCTCGGCCGGGCTGATCATCAGCGAGGCCTGCGCAATCTCGCCCCAGGGCACCGGCTATGCCTACACGCCCGCCATCCACTCCCCGGAGCAGATCGAGGGCTGGTCACGGGTCACCGATACGGTGCACGCCGCCGGTGGGCGTATCTTCCTCCAGCTGTGGCATGTGGGGCGCATCTCCCACCCCTCGCTGCAGCCCGGCGGCCGGCTGCCGGTGGCCCCCTCTGCGGTGCGCCCCACCGGGGAGGCCTTCACCTACCAGGGTCTTCAGGACTTCGTCACCCCCCGCGCCCTGGAGACCGAGGAGATCACAGAGATCGTCGCCGACTATCGTTAAGCGGCGCACAACGCCCTGCAGGCCGACTTCGACGGGGTGGAGATCCACGCCGCCAACGGCTATCTCATCGATCAATTCCTCCGCGATGGGACAAACCTCCGGCAGGACCGCTATGGCGGGCCACCCGAGGGGCGCATCCGTCTGCTCCTGGAGGTGGTCGAGGCAGTGACCGAGGTCTGGGGACCCGCGCGCACCGGGGTCCGCCTGTCCCCGGTCAACAGCTTCAACGACATCTCGGACTCCGATCCCGAGACCCTGTTCAGCACCGTCATGGCGCATCTGAACCCGCTCGGCCTGGCCTATGTGCATGTGGTGGAGGGTGTGATCCACTCGACGGCCGACGACTCCGGCCTGTTCGACTTTGCGCGTTTCTCCGCCCGCTGCCGCAGCCCGTACATGGCCAACAACGGCTACGACAGGGCCCGGGCCACCCAGGCCATTGCCCAGGGGCAGGCGGACCTGGTCGCCTTCGGTATCCCCTTCATCGCCAACCCCGACCTGCCGCACCGATTCGCTCAGGACCTGCCACTCAACGAGGCGGACCCCGATACCTTCTATGCCGGCGGGGCCAAGGGCTATATCGACTACCCACCCATCCAGGAGGTCCCGCCCGCCTAGGCCGTCGGCCTCACGCCCGGCTCCTCCCCAGCACCTTCACGGTGTTGGGGAGCTGGTCGCGGATCACGTCTGCCAGCGCCTCGATCGCCGCCTTGCGCGGGAAGCTCCTGCGATACACCAGCTGGACACGGCGGTAGGCGTCCTCCAGCTCGAGCCTGCGGGCGATGATGCCCGAGTCGGTCATCCAGTAGCCGCCCATGGCCAGCGCCGGGACCAGGGTACATCCGAAACCGGCCCCCACCAGGTGCAGCAGGGTCTCCAGGCTCGCCGCCTGCAGATCGGCCACCTCCTCCCTCGGCGTCTCCCGGACACGGCACACGTCCATCACCTGATGAGTCAGGCAGTGCCCGTCCGCCAGCAGGAGCAGGTCGATCTTGTGCAGGTCCGCATGGGTGATGTGTTCCTTGTCGTAGAGCTCGTGTCCGCGCGGATGGGCGAGCCAGAAGGGCTCGTCGAACAGCGGCATCGCCTCCAGCTCGGGCTCGGTCACCGGGGTGGCCAGGATGGCCACATCGATCTGGTGGTCGTGCAGGCGCCGGAGCAGGCTGTCCGTGATCTCCTCCACCAACACCAGCTTCATCTGCGGGACACGCCGTTTCAGCGGGATGAGGATCAAGGGCATCAGGTAGGGGCTGATGGTGGGGATCGCACCGACCCGCAACGGGCCGGCCAGCGGGTCGTTGTGTGCCCGTGCCAGCTGCTCGATGACATCGGCCTGTTCCATCAGCAGCTTGGCGTGCCGGACGATCTCCATACCGATGGGGGTCACGGACACCGAGCGGCTGGTGCGCTCGAACAGGGTCACCCCCAGCGCCTCCTCCAGCTTCCTGATCTGGCCGCTCAGGGTCGGCTGGCTGACGAAGCAGCGCTCCGCGGCCCGCCCGAAATGGCGGGTCTCGGAGACGGCGATGACGTATTTGAGGTCACGTAGGTTCATGGTCGCAGGCCCTTCATGCGCCGGGTCGGTTCAGCTGGCCTCCCTCCACTCCACACCGCTGTCGCTGCTGTACTCCGGCTCGGGCAGCTTCAGGGTCACGAGCTCCTCGGCGCTCACCGGGTGGATGGCGATGGTGGCGTCGAGATCGGCCTTGGTCACACCCATCTTCACGGCCACCGCAAAGCCTTGCAACATCTCGTCCACATGGTCGCCAATGAGGTGAATGCCCACCACCTGCTCGTCCTCCCCGGCACACACCAGCTTCATGGCGGTGGTGGCACCCCGTTCCGACAGGGCGTGGCGCATGGGCACGAAGTCCGTCTTGTACACCGTCACCTTCTCGTGGCGGGCGCGGGCCTGGTGCTCGCTCAAGCCCACCGTCCCCACGGGGGGATGGGCGAAGACCACAGTGGGGATGTTTTCATAGTCCACCCGGCTGTGGGTCCGGCCCTGAAACAGGCGGTCCGCGAGGCGCCTTCCCGCGGCGATGGCCACCGGGGTCAGCGGCGTGCGGCCGGTGACGTCACCGATCGCATAGATACCGGGCACATTCGTGTTCTGGTATTCGTCTGCGGGGACGATCCCGTTCGCCCGGGTCTCCACACGGGCGGCCTGCAGATTCAGATCCCGCGTGTGCGGGGTCCGGCCGACCGCCCAGATCACGCAGTCGAAGCCGTCCACACGCCGGCCATCGGTGCTGTCGACGGCGATCCCGTGCCCGCTCCGTGCCAGCCCCCCCACCCTGAACCCCATGTGCAGGTCGATGCCCTGGCGCACCATCTCGGCCATCAGCACCTCCCCGAACATGGGATCGAACGACTCCAGGACCCGGGTCTCCAGCGCCACCAGGCTCATCTGGGAACCCAGGGCCTGCATCACCCCTGCAAGCTCCACACCGATGTAGCCCCCACCGATTACGGCCACCCGCCGGGGTTGCTCACGAAGCTCGAAGAAGCCGTCCGAGGTGATTCCGAGCTCCGCCCCCGGGACCCCGGGCACGATGGGCTTCCCCCCGGTGGCGATGACGATATGATCGGCGCGGTAGGACACGCCCCCCACCTCGATGGTCCGGGAATCGATGAAACGCGCATGCCCCGGGATCCGGGTGATCCCACTGTCGGCCACATAGCCATTCCAATACTCGTTGATGTCGCGGATATAGCGCTCCCGGCCGGAGACCAGTCTGGCCCAGTCCGTTGTGCCTCGGGTGGCAGGCACACCGAAGGCGCCCGCATCGTCCACCGCATGGGCCAGCTGGGCGGCATACCACATGATCTTTTTCGGGACGCACCCGTTGTGCACGCAGGTCCCCCCCATCTTCCGGGCCTCCACGACGGCCACCCTTGCACCATGGCCGGCCGCCCGTTCGGCCACCGCGAGCCCCCCGCTGCCGCCGCCTATAGCGATCAAGTCGAAGTGTCTGTTCATGTCCTTACCTCTGATATACGTGTCAGATCGCTCCGGCCCCTTACGGCCGGAGCGCAGATATCCCCTCACCGCTGGTCAGGCGGCATAACGCTCCATGCGTGACAGATAGGCCTCCAGGGCCTCCGAGCCACCGATATGCTCACCCCCGATGAACACCTGAGGCACGGTCTCCTGACCCGTGATGGCGCGCAGCGAGCGCAGGCCCGCATCCTGCCCGAGCACGATCTCCTCAAAGTCCATGCCACGGTCCCTCAGCATCTGCTTGGCCCTGGCACAATAGGGACACCCGGGCCGGGTGATCATGCTGATGGCCTCGGGCCCGCGGGCGTCGGGGTTGATATAGCCGAGCATCGTATCCGCATCCGAGACCTCGAAGGGGTCTCCTGGCACGTCCGGCTCTATGAACATCTTCTCGATCACCCCGTCCCTCACGAGCATGGAATAGCGCCATGAGCGTTTGCCGAAGCCGAGATCGGACTTGTCGACCAACATGCCCATCCCGGCAGTGAACGCCCCGTTGCCGTCCGGAATCAGGGTCACGCTCCCGGCCTCCTGGTCCGCCTTCCAGGCGTCCATCACAAAGGCATCGTTGACCGAGATGCACACGATCTCGTCCACTCCGTTCTCCCGGAAGGCCCCGGCCAGTTCGTTATATCGGGGAAGATGAGTGGATGAACAGGTGGGGGTGAACGCGCCAGGCAGCGCGAACACGACTACCGTCCTGCCCGTGAACAGCTCGTCCGTGCTCACATCCCGCCACTCACCGCCGGCGCGGGTCCTGAAGACGACCCGGGGTACACTGTGTCCTTCACGATTCTGCATCATATCTCTCCTGTGTAGATCTGGCTGTTTACTGAATACGAGGCCATTGTGCACAACAGAATCGATTCGGTGAAATCGTTTATTTCGCTTAGATCGATCGTTTCCGCCAATCATGATCACCCGCCGGGGAATGCGCTCGAAAAGGGGACGCCATCTTTTTTCTCCCGGATATGTGCTCTACCGTGCAAGATCCCGGAGCGTGGCGGGGTCTATGTCAGTGAAGACCTTAGTGATACCCATTACCCACGGAGAGAGACAACGATGACCCTATCGATGAAGAAATCACGGCTTTGGGGGCCCGTCCTGGCCATGGCGCTGGCAGGTTCGGCGGCCAGTGCGGCACAGGACCCGTTCGATGGCCTGATTCTATATGAGGATCTCAACGACTACACCGACGTGGATTCCCGCCACGCCGACGGCGTCTCGACAGAGACTGGCAGGGGATACAGTGTCAACATCCTGTTGGACGAGGCCTATATGGAATACCAGGCGGACGAGGTCATCGCCCACCAGCGCGAGCTGCAGGCCCGGGGACATACCGAGTTTGCGGCCTTCGAATCCGGCAGGCAGTCGAGTCTCGTGCTGCCCTGGGAGCTGAGTGTGGTCGATTGAATCGAGACCTGCCCAAGATTCAGAGGTTGTGATGTCCCCACAGGCGCGAGGCTGAGCATCTGTTTGGCCTCGCGCCTTCTCCAGGTCCGTCCTGGCATGGCTCACGACCCCTTCTGTCCGTCCGCTCCTCAGGGCGGTCGCGCCTTGTCGCCACCACCGAGGACTTGACGGCCAGCCGGCGACGCGGTTAGCCTTAATCTCATGCCTCACTCAGTCTCACAAGCGAGCTGTTCTGCCCGCAATACCAGGAAATGGCGACTGCGCCGGCCTGTGCCTGCCTGCCGCTGCCGTTTGCGTTAGTCCCACTCTCCACCCGGCAGCCGCGCATCCCGCCGCGACTGCCCCAGCCCAGCCTACGCCGCAGGATCCGTGGTTGCCCCAACCGGAGGCACTACGTGGATACGAGACTCCATGACACCCGGAATACCCTGATCGGCAGTGCCCTTATCGTGCTCGGAGCCATCGGCTTCTCGGCGAAATCGGTGCTGATCAAGCTCGCCTATGCCGACGGGACACAGGTCGATGCCATCACCTTGATGACCCTGCGCATGGCGATGGCCCTCCCCTTCTTCCTCGCCGTCGCCCTATGGCCCCGGGAACCGGACGCCCGGGGCCAGCGGGCCGGGGACTGGGTGGCCCTGACCCTCCTCGGCGTGTCGGGCTACTACCTGGCGAGCCTGCTCGATTTCACGGGTCTGGTGTACATCTCCGCAGGCCTGGAGCGTCTGATCCTGTTCCTCTACCCGACCCTGGTGGTATTGCTCAGTGCCCTGCTCTACCGTCGGCCGATCGGCAGGTCCCAGCGCCTGGCCCTGGCGCTGAGCTATGCGGGGATCCTCCTGGTATTCGGCGACAGTGCGCCGCTGGCCTCTTCCGACCTCGACCTGGGTGCGGGGCTGGTGTTCGCCAGCGCCGTGGTCTTTGCCCTGTTCCTGACCGGCAGCGGTCACTTCATCCCGCGCTTCGGCTCCAGGCGGTTCACGGCCTACTCGATGTCCATCGCCTGCATTGCCACCGGCGCCCACTTCATAGCCAGCCGACCCCTGGCACAACTGGCCGTATCGAACAGGGTGTTCGGCCTGGCCCTGATGCTGGCCGTCTTCTCCACCGTGATACCGGCATTTCTGATGAACGCCGGAATCCGGCGTCTCGGCGCGGATCGCGCCTCGATCATCGGCACGGTGGGTCCGGTGGCCACGCTGGCGATGGCCTGGCTCGTACTTGGCGAGACGCTCGGTCTGGTCAAGGTCGCCGGATCGGCCATGGTCTTGGGTGGGGTGGTTCTGGTCAGTCTGACCCGGCGCGCCCGTTGATGGCAGGGAGACCGGCGTGCCTGGAGACAGGGCGCCAGCCTGGCCCGAGGGAAGGCTGCCATACACCCTGGAAGGACCTGGATCGGAGCCGGGGGACCACGTGCCAGGAATACGGCCCGCAGACCCCCTGGCCCACCCTCGCTATCTGCGCCGGGCGACCATCTGTACCGGTCCGATCCGACCGTCCTCAATATTCATCAACGTGTTTCGCAACTTGATCGGCGCACTCGCCCCCATCACCAGGTGAACCCCCAGTGGCGGGGGTCCCTGGCGCGCCGCAGCCAGCGTCTCCCTGAAGAAGGCGAGGGCAAAGTCGGTACGGTCCGTCACCTCGTGCACCTCGAACCCGGCCCCTTCCAGCACTGCGACCGTCTCCTGGGCAGTCCTCAGAAAGCTCGTCTGCTCGGATGCCGCCCAGGGGACCGGGAAGCGGATGGGTCCGCCCCCCTTCTTCATCACATCGAAGAGACTGAAGACGCCACCCGGTTTCATGACCCGCGCGATCTCGGCATAGAGCGCGTCCCTGTCGTGGATGTTCATCGCGGCATGGAGGCTGATCGCCGCATCGAAGCAGCCGTCCTCGAAGGGCATGTCGAGCGCGCTGGCCAGTTCGAAGCCGACCTTGTGCCCCAGACCGGTCATCTCGGTCAGGCGCCTGGCGATGAGCACATACTCGGGCGTCAGATCGACACCGGTGACCGTACACGCGGAGTTGGCGGCTATGTACCGCGCCGCCCCGCCGATGCCGCACCCGATATCCAGTACATGCTGGCCGCCATCCAGTGACATCCTGTCCACCGCGTATGCCGTCGCACGCCGCCCCCCGATGTGAAACTCCTCGACCGGGGCCAGGTCGTCCGCTCCCAGGGCATCCAGTGCGACCCCGCTCGCCTCCAGACCGCGGATTATCCTCGACAGCAACTCCGGATCACCGTAGTGTTCCGCGACCTTCGATTCGTTATCATGCATTGCGTCACCCCGCCTTCCATCGCATACCGGGGAGGCCTGCTCCCTCGCTGTGGGCGGCATCTGCTGCCGCCTGCCTGATCGCGCTGCGCGTCGGCGCGCCCGACCGTGCCACGCCCGGTCTGAGTCGGGCTGAGGCCGGCGCCCGGACACGGGGCGGATCCCCACGGCCTGGATGCACCCCGGACTGGAGGCACAAGGGTCCCCGGGCCCTGCGCTGCACACGCCTTGCCGGGGACAGGCGTGCACGCATCACGCGCGCCCCCGGGGGCTGTGCGCCCTCACTTCTTACCTCCGACCAGGATCCGCCACAGGTTGAGGCCCGGACAGACCCCAAACGCGGAGGCCAGCAGGAATATCACGGGAATCACATAGCTGAACCAGTGGACCCTGTCGAAGCCCGTCAACCCTATCCCGATCAGCATCACAATAGCCGAATTCAGCAGGAAAATCCGCATTGGCGCCCCGGCCCTAGTAAAGAGCCCTACCCTCTCGGTGTCATCGGCCATCGCATATCTCCGCATTCGCTGTCTGTATCTGTCGCCCGCACGGGCCACCTCGCGGCCTGCCGCACTGACACGTGCGGGCTCAGCCATACTGCGCCTCCAGGCGACCCATGGCCCTGTATAGGGCCTTCAACCGCCGCATGGGCACTCTGTGTTCTCTCCTGTCTCCGCGAAGTGCCTGTAGCCGAGCAAGACATCACGGGCGAGTCGGCGCATCTGGCCTGCCATCAAGGGCGCCAGCAGGGCGGTACCGGCCCGGTTTCGATGTCGAGCGCCAGGATCCTGGGCGCCGCCACAACACCCCTGGCGGTGAACCCGAACTGCATCTTCTCAATGGGGAAGTTGCTCCACTCGTAGACCTCGTAGCGATAGGATCGCCCCTCCTCATAGTCCACGATGCCTTCCTTGAGCGTGATCCTCGATCCCATATCGACGATGCGGGAGACCCGCTCACAACCCAGGGAGGCGGCGTTCTCACTCCCGGGTCCCGATGCGACTCCGCCACGCCACTGTGGCGCGTTGACACGTTCCCGTACTCGGACAGGGCCTCCCACAACCGCTCGCGGCTCGTGTCGATGGGCATCTCGCAGTGTATGCGTCCCACAGTCATGGCCCTCTCCTGGAGTTGGCCATATGGATGGCCCCCTTCCCGGCAATCAGGCTGCTGCCTGGGACAGTTGAGTCGTGCCTGATGCGTACCGTGAAGCTCGGGGGCGGTGTACAAGTCGTCAGGGGCAGACCATGCTATGCACATCCGCATGTATGTTTTGCTTTTTGCATATCATGGATGCATAAATGCACGGACTGGATTGGGATCACCTGCGCCACTTCCTCGCAGTGGTACGCTGGGGCTCGGTCACCCAGGCGGCGCAGCGCCTGGACGTGAATCAGACCACGGTGTCCCGCCGTATCAAGGCACTCGAGGATCACCTCGGCAAACAGCTGTTCGAACGATCGGGAAACGGGTGGCTCATCACCCCGCTGGGAGAGCGCCTGGTGAGCTCGGCGCAGCATATGGCCGAAGAAGCCCAGGCCATCGAGCGTCAGGTAGTCGCCGACAGCCAGGAGCTCAGTGGGCCGTTGCGGGTGACGGTGGCAGATGTCTGTACCCAGTACCTCGTGATGCCTGCGATCCGGACGTTCCTGCACCGCTACCCCAATGTCGACCTCGAGATCGTCGCGACCACCGAAGAGCTGGATCTTGGCGCACGCGATGCCGACGTCGCCCTGCGTTCCACGGACGAGCCACCGCCCAACCTGGTCGGAAGACGGATCGGCCGGCTCGCCTACGCCATCTACGGTACCGAGGAACTCCTGGAGCGGATCCAGACCGGCGGCGGGAGCGACGACACCCCATGCATCACCTGGATCGGAGACGGCCGGACCCGTCCGCCCTGGATCGAGAAGAGCTTCCCCAGGGCCCGCCATGTCTACAGGTGCAGCGGCCTGGCAGTCATGCTGCAGATGGTGCAGCAAGGCCTGGGAATTGCCCAGATGCCTTGTGCAATAGGGGACCCGGACCCTGTGCTGCAGCGCATACCCGTCCGCCATGTCGAGCCCGGCTGGGGGCTGTGGGTGCTGTCCCATGTCGACCTGCGGACCACGGCCCGGGTACGCGTCTTCAGGGACTTTCTGGTGGCTGAACTGGAGGGGAAAAGGGCACTGATCGAGGGACGTCTCTCCTGAACGATGACCGCGATCGCCCATCTGCTGGGATGATTCGCATCGGCGCGGCCCGCTTCCATCCCGGGCCGTCGCGCGCTGGCACCGACCCCCGGGTCGCTGTCCGCAGGCGAGCACGACATCATGGGCGGGATCAGCAATCCCGTTGGTCCGGCTCACTCATCGATGGATGCGACGGCACGCTCGACCCGCTCCGGCGCATACCGCTCGCGCAACGAACGGCCGGCACCCTTGAGTTCGATGGCTTCAGCCCTGGACAGGGGCTGAGGCCTGTCGTCCAGTCCCGTGACGGCCCGATCTCCATGCCGACGACGACCGGGACCGGCCTTGCCACCTCCGGCAATCCGTGTTTCAAGGTCGTTCCCCTATGGGACAGGGGACTCAGGCGATTGCCCTGGCCTCTCTCCAGGCCGCGATCAGAGCCGTGGCCGCACGCTCGATGTCATCGCGCGTCGTAGGACGGCCCAATGACAGGCGGATGGCACCCCGTGCCCTTTCAGCGGTGACGCCCATCGCCCCGAGTACACCGCTTGCCGACCCGCCCTGTGCATGGCAGGCCGAGCCTACGGATGCGGCCACGGCACTCGATGCAGCGCTCAGCAGCTGCCGGGCGTCTGCGTCGGGGAACGAGAGGTTGAGGGTATTGGGCAGACACAGCCCGGGATGGCCGTTGCGCTCCAGACCCGGGATCGCCTCGCTCAGCAGCTCATGTAGACAGGTGCGCAGCCCGAGCTGTCGGGCGCCATCTTCCTGGCACATTTCCCGTGCGAGTTCCGCGGCCCTGCCAAGGCCGACGATGGCCGGGACGTTCTCCGTCCCGGGACGCAGACCCCGTTCCTGACCTGCCCCCACGAGCAGGGGTGCCATGGGGGTTCCCTGCCGCACATAGAGGGCACCGATACCCTGGGTGGCATAGAACTTGTGCCCGGCCAGGGTGAGCAGATCCACGCCCAGGGCATCCACGTCGACCGGGATCTTGCCAGCGGACTGGGCGGCATCCGTATGCACGAGCACCCCGTGGCGCCGGGCAATGGCGGCGATCTCCTCGACCGGCTCGATGGTGCCCACCTCGTTGTTGGCATGCATGATGGATATCACCACGGTGTCGCCGCGCATCGCACGGGCGACATCGCGCGGCTCCACCCGCCCATGACGGTCCACCGAGACCACCGACAGCTCCCAGCCCTCCTCCCGCAGGCGGTTGCACGGCTGCGTGACCGCCGGATGCTCCACGGCACTGGTGATCAGGTGACGTCCCTTGTGCCCCGCGGCCCGGGCGACGCCACGGATGGCCAGGTTGTTGGCCTCGGTGGCACAGCCGGTGAAGACGATCTCCTCCGGGTGTGCACCGATCAATGCGGCGACCTGCGCGCGCGCCTCCTCGACGGCCTCGTGGGCCATCCGCCCATAGGCGTGACTGGAAGAGGGGTTGCCGAAGTGCGCACGAAGATAGGGTTCGATGGCGTCCGCCACCGCAGGATCGACCGGAGTGGTGGCGTTGTAGTCGAGGTAGACGGGCCGATCCATCACCTAA
>Ga0114931_10004156_pt1 | contig 18100 bp, 17 predicted proteins | sample 2SBtaG_FD_89579 | JGI IMG/M metagenome (GOLD analysis project Ga0114931, IMG submission 89579) | Deep subsurface microbial communities from Kolumbo volcano to uncover new lineages of life (NeLLi) - 2SBTROV14_V59a metaG | ecosystem: Environmental > Aquatic > Marine > Volcanic | place: Kolumbo...
CGGAGTTGAGCGATGAACATAGAGTCATCGCTTACCTTGTAGACGAAGCGATGCTCATCATTGATGCGCCGAGACCAATAGCCAGATAGGGCATGTTTTAATGGTTCTGGTTTTCCGATACCTTCACATGGAGAGCGACGCACATCTTTTATCAATAGGTTTATACGCTTTAGAATTTTTTTGTCAGTTTTTTGCCAGTAAAGGTAGTCGTTCCAGGCGTGCTCCGAGAATATGAGTTTCACTCGTCCAGGTCCTTTTCGACTCCTTTGCCTTCTTCGAGCTGGGAAATGGATTCAAAGAGTCGTTTAACGTTTTTTGGGCTTCGTAGCATGTAGGTGGTTTCCTCGAGAGATTCATAGTCTTCGAGAGAGAGCATTACAACGGCGCCTTCACTTTTTCGTGTAATAACAATAGGCTCATGGTCCTCACAGACTTTTTCCATGGTTTTGGCTAGCGTGTTTCTAAGGGCGGTGTAGCTAAGTGCTTTCATGGCAATAAACCTCATTATCGTACATGTACATAATAGTGTACAATAGTAATTCACGTATAACAAGGCGCTGCACCTGACCGCTTTTTCGCTGCGCGCAAGGTATTTAGAAGGAGTTAAAGGGGACGGAGGGATTATTTTTTGTACAGCTGTTGGTATTTTAATCCCTCCGTCCCCTTATACTTCTTATACTTGCCGGTTATCACTGATGACGGGTAATGAGGTTACACTAATTTCTGGATGTAGCTGTTTGTCTCCGCGATAGGAACAGGCCAGCGGGGTCGGACCGTTGCAACGTATTGATAATAGGCCAATTAGATCGAGATTCCAGGGTTATTTTTGCCTTGGAGCCCCCTTTTCAAGCGCAGAATGACGGCGTTTGACAGAAAACGGAGTAGGAAAATCAGATATGGATAACACGATTAAGCTGGCAGTCCTTATCGATGCGGACAATGCACAGCCCACCATAATCGACAGCTTGTTGGCGGAGATCGCCAATTATGGGGTTGCGAGCGTCAAACGAATCTATGGCGATTGGACGATGCCGGGGTTGAAAGGTTGGAAGGAAGTGCTGTTGCAACATTCCATTCAACCCATTCAACAATTCGCGTATACCAAAGGGAAGAATGCGACCGATAGTGCGATGATTATCGATGCAATGGATCTGTTATATACCGGGAATTTTAATGGATTCTGTATCGTGTCGAGCGATAGTGATTTTACGAAGCTTGCATCGAGGATAAGAGAGTCCGGGCTGTTGGTTTATGGCTTTGGCGAGAAAAAGACGCCTTCGGCATTTGTTTCCGCATGCGATAAATTTATTTATACCGAAGTTCTGCGGGCGACAGTGGATGAAAGTGAAGCCATTGCTAAAAGGCCTACGAATGAATTGAAGCAAGACACGAAATTGGTAAGCCTCTTGCGTAATGCGGTAGAAGCATCTTCTGACGAGAGCGGATGGGCTCAGCTCGCGCCTGTCGGAAGCAATATTGCCAAGCAGTCTCCTGAATTCGATCCGCGAAATTATGGTTACGTTAAGTTGGGCGAGTTGGTTGTCGCGACAAAGTTGTTTGATATAGATGAAAGGCAGATTGGGAGCAATGGGTCGAAGGCGATGTTTGTTCGGGATAAGCGGAATAAGTAAGGGTGTACCGATAAGATATCTAGCCTCGTAGGTTGGGCTGAGCAACGCGAAGCCCAACCTACCATGTTTGAAATATTGAGGATGGAAGTTCGGAATGCCGGGCATCGATATCGAGACGCGTAAAAACGATTGACCAAAGGTAAATGGTAATGAATATTTCGGTGATTATCGTGGTGAACGTGGCGAGCATTTTCGCGTGCCATTACATCGCAAAAAGAAGCGGTAGGAAACCGGTCTTCTGGGGTTTGATGGGGGCGCTGTTCGGGCCATTCGCGATCCCGGTTTTGTTGCTTACGAAACCGAGAGCCAGTTCAAACAAGCTTTCTTGAAATCTTTAATTACATATTTTCTTCGATAAATGGCCTTCGTGATTTTTCGGAGTCTTATCTCAGGAAGAATTAGTGCATGACCGTTGAATGCAAGATCAACGCGCCCGTCTCGACCGATCAATTCATCACGCTGTTACGCGAGTCTACGCTCGGTGAACGCCGACCAATTGACGATCGCGCGTGCATGTAAGGGATGGTCAATAACAGCAACTTGATGGTCACCGCCTGGGACGGCGATAAGCTGGTTGGTATCGCGCGTTCGATGACAGATTTTCATTATGCCTGCTATCTATCTGACTTGGCCGTGCACCGGCAGTATCAGAAAGGCGGCATCGGTAAACGACTGCAAGCCATGACCCAGGCGCAATTGGGTCCGCGCTGCAAATTGATTTTAGTCGCCGCGCCTGCCGCCAATGCCTATTACGAGCATATCGGTTTTTCAAATAACCCGAGATGTTGGGTGCTTGATCGAGTACACCGCATCGCCGACTAGCTCAATTCTATTCCTTCGGTCGCCAGTTACCGGTTCTCATATCAATCGATCTGCGGCCCTCAGTTTGCGGGCGCCGGGATCTTGTTTCCGAGCGCAAAATTCAACGCGTCATGTAGCGAATTAAGCAGCGTGTCGTAATCGCTGACATCGGGCGATTTCGTCCCGCCGAATCGCTTTATCAACTGGGTCTGCGAGCGAATTGCCTTATGCAACGGGATATCCAGGGAGTCGCAGGCGAGCAGGTGACGGGCCTGTTTGAGCGCCATCAAAGGGTTACCGTTTTCGTCGCCGCGCATGATGGCCTCGGCGCTTGTGATCCAATCATCGCTAGCGCGTACGATAGGATCATCCGGCAGCACAACTAACGAGGTCTTTAGTAAGGGGAGCCAATCCAGCATTCGCGAATAGTCCTCGCCTGATTTTGCCGCAATGATAGCGTCTATCAGGAGGACGGTGCGTGCCGCCGCGCCCCGGCTTGACGCGAGATTCAGCGTCGTTCCAAGTTCGTCGAGGTCATTGAGGGCGGTCGCGCGGTCCTGGGCGACTAGCGCGGCCCTTGATTTCATGGCCAGATTCAGGCTTGCGGACAGTCCTTCGGCAGTGACATGAAGGATATCTTCACCGGGACAATAACCGCCTGCCGGCGGCGCCGCGTTGTTCACTGTGCCGGCCGAAGCGAGAAACGACAGCATTAGAAAAGGTATACAAAGCCAAAAACGATGCTTGCCGGTGAGCTTGATTTGCCAACTCATGATTTTCTCCTCCTCGTTTCCTGTTTCTACGTTCAATCCGTTCGGTGCGTCCTTCCGGCTGCTATGCTGCATTGGATATAAAGGGGTAAGGCATGTCAGCCCGGCGAAGTTTTTAGGAGCGCAAAAGTTTGACAGCGTTTAGATCGGAATTATCCCAGCGGCCGGTTGCGGTTTGGGGGAGGCTGGCGCTCATGGCAGTTCTTGCGGTTGCCGGTTTGCCGTTGTGGAGCTGCAGGTTACTTTAGGCCTCACCCAGCCAGTCCTGTGGCCGGATGTAACGGGTATAGAGACGTTCTTCCGCGCTGTCCGGTTCGGGGTGCCAGTTGTAGCGCCATTTGACTAACGGTGGTAGCGACATCAGGATGGACTCGGTACGACCGCCGGACTGCAGACCGAACAAGGTGCCCCGGTCGTAGACCAGATTGAATTCGACATACCGGCCACGACGGTAGAGTTGGAAGTCGCGTTCCCGTTTGCCGTACGGGGTGTCGAGGCGCCGCTCGACAATGGGCAGGTAGGCCGGGAGATAGTGATCACCTACGGAGCGCATGAATTCGAAGCAGGTGTCGAAATCCGGTTCGTTCAGATCGTCGAAAAAGATGCCGCCAATGCCGCGCTGCTCGGCGCGATGCGGCAGCTTGAAATAGTCGTCACACCATCGCTTATAGCGCGGGTAGGCCTCGGGACCTAGCGGCGCGCAGGCGTCCCGCGCACTGCGGTGCCAAAAGATCGCGTCATCGTCGAAACCGTAATACGGGGTCAGGTCGAAGCCGCCACCGAACCACCAGACCGGTTCGGCATCGGGCTTGCTGGCGATGAAGAAACGGATGTTGGCATGGGAGGTCGGGCAATAGGGGTTTTCGGGGTGAATCACCAACGACACACCGAGCGCCTCGAATGCGCATCCGGCGAGTTCCGGGCGTTGCGCGGTCGCGGCGGCGGGCAGGGTGTCGCCACGGACATGCGAAAAATTGACGCCGGCCTGCTCGAAGATCCTGCCGCCCTCGAGAACGCGCGTGCGCCCACCGCCACGCAATGCGCCTTCGTCCATTCTTTCCCAGTCGTCGGTCGCGAAGCCCGAGCGGTCGTCGAGTTCGCCGAGTGCATCGCAGATTCGGTCTTGCAGATCCAATAGATAGGCTCTGACGGCCGCGACACGCGTATCTTTCATACTGCTTACCCGAACTGAACGATTCTTGACGAGCGGTTGATGCGGAAGATACGCATCAGCAGCGATGTGCTATAACCCAAGGCGGCGATTGAGATGGCGCCGAAGATCGCCACCTCGTTGTTTTCCCCTCCGATCTGTTGCAGCGCCAGGATGCCTGTAATGACGCCGACGAAGATCGAGAACGAAAGGATGATCGCGATATTCGAGGCGTCGATCGTTCGGCAAAGCTCGTTGCGGCCGTTGTTCATGGCGAGCGCATGGACGACATCGTCATGCAATTCCCCGGCTAGGGTCACTTGATCGCCTTCTTCGGTCTGCCTCATGAGATCGGTTGCGAGGCTGGCCTGACTGCTGCCGACGACGCAGTGGATATCGCCGTTTTTGTCGGGCGGGGTGATCTGGGTAACGGTTCCGGAGAGTCGTGTTAGCTGCATAGGTTTTAGGGTCCCTTGGACTGGTTCATCGGCGGTTCGCTGTGGGCGCCGGTCTTGAGGGATACCAGCTTATCACGGCTAAACGATTTGATGTGATCGACGGTCGATGCCGACACGATAAAACGGCGATTCCTACCCGTTACGTCCGCCAGGTAGTCGACCCCTTGCGACATCTTCAAAAAGCGATAGTCGCGTTTGCCTTCCCCCTGAATGGTTAGGGAGAATTCGAGACCGCCGTCCTTGTCGGTCTTGTCATCCTTGCCGGCGAGACCGACGATGGGAATGTCGGCGAGGTATTCGACGAGGGCCGCCGTTTCATCGCCGTTGCTCTCTTCGCCGTCTTTGAGGTCATCGAGTGCAAGTCCCTTGTCATTGCGTTCTAATTTGAGTCCCGGTAGATGCACGGCGGAGATCTTGGGTTCCGGGACCTTGAACGGGTGCTTGTCGATCCAGTCGTCGACCTTGGCGTTGGCGTCGAAGGCATTGAATAGCACGCTATGAATATCCGTATGGCCGTCGGCGCGGGCGTAGATCTTGCGTATGCCGGGCGAGCCGCCGAGATATAGGCGGGTCAGGGTCTGGTCGCCATGGTTCAAGCTCAGGCGGCGAACGAAGGTTTGGTCGGAGACCTTGAAATGATCCGCGGCCTCGGCAGTGGTTGCGACCGGCCAGCCCGCCTTGAGCTTCCCGAGCCGGGACAACAGGTTCGCGACGGCCGTCTCGTCGGCCGGAAAGTTGTCGGCATTGGTGACCGACCAGTGGTCACCTTGATGGCTCAAGGTGACCTGATGCTTCTGGTCATCCTCGATCAGTATGGTGTCGACCTGGTCGCTCTTGAACGCGAGCAGGTTCGGGTTGCTCCCCTCGCTCGGACCATGAGGCGCGTAAATATATAGACTTAACCCGACCTGCCCCAGCAGCAGGATCGAAAGCAAAGCGATAGCCTTTTTCATGATTCGGCGCCTCCCTTCACGTTCAGTCCGCTATTATTCGACCCGCCGGCATTCAACCACGACTTGAAGGTGCGCTCAGCGTGCCGTCGCCGCATGCGGTAGATCAACCAGACGATCACAAGACCGGCCAGTACGAGTGCGTAGGTCGTGTACTCCCAAAACATCTGTCCCGATCGCTCCAGTGGGGGCAGTGTGTGGGCGAACTCGGCGCGGCCGCGAATCGCAAGCAGGCCGCGATCCTCGAGCGACCAGTCGATGGCGTTCTCGATCAGTTGGACCGGCGTCCGGTAGCGCGTGCCCATCGTGCTTGAGACGAGATCGATGATCTCATCGCTCATGAAGGTGCTCTACGAGATCAGGATGATCCGGCTGGAGTCGGGCGAGCGCTCGATGACGCGATCCAGTCGGGCGGACTGAGCCTTGTCGCTCTCCTCCTTCCCATCGTGCTGGTCCTTGGCGTCCTCCTGAAGCAGGGGCGACGGTTTGTCCTTGAAATATGAGTCGAACTGTCCTTCGACGACGACCCCGATATCCCGGGCGCTTCGTTCCCCTTGGGCCGCGAAGCCGAGGGCGCCGTAGGCCTGAAAATCGGGTTGGATGTTGAGGTCGTTAGAGGTCCAGGATTTGTCCGAACTCCTGAGCAGATGGATCACCCGCCGGCCGTGCTGTTCATCTGTCGGCGTGAGGATCGGTGAGGCCCAGTTCACGGTCAACTGATCGATACCCGTCAGCAAACCGCTCTCTTGGTCCAGGCCGTCGGCCCGGAGGTCGCTGAAGTATGGGTAATCGACGAGTTGGGCCTCGTTGATGATAAAGCCGCCGAGGTTGCGTTGAACCGGGACCGGGAAGGCCGAGTTCTGCGGGTCGAGCACCATACCGTCCTGAAATTCGATGCCCTCGTGCTTGAGCCAGTCCTCAAGACCCGTCGGCACCTTGGATGCCGACAGGCGGCCGCGCATGGCGATCTTGTATGGCGAACCCGCGATCAGCACACTGCCGCCGCGCATGAGGAACTGGTCGATCGCAAAAGTCTGCTTCTCGTCCAGATTCTCGGGGGAAAGCACGAGCAGGAAGTCGGCCTGTTCGGGCACGGCCCCGGACTTGAGGTCGGTGTCGACGAGTTCAAAGTCCTGAGCCAGGCGGTCGCGGAGCAATGTGTAGTGCTTGGACCCTTGCCCTTGGGACGGGATGCCGAAACGCGACAAATCAGGGCCCGCCTTTGGTGCGTAGATGGCGACCGATTTCAGGAAGCCGCGCGAGAAGCGCTTGAGGGCCGCTTGCAGGCCGCGCTTGATATCGCCGGAATCGAGTTCCTCGGGTAGCGGGATCTGCACCATCTTACCGTCGGCCTCCAGGACCATATAGAACCAGAAACGGCGGTCGTCGAGAATGCTCGTCGTCATGGGACGGAAGCCGTATTTCTCCCTTAGCTCCTTGGCGAGCGCGCCGTTGCCTGCATCGGGGTCCTCGAAGCGGATCGCGAACTTGTCGCCGGCCTTCTCCTTGAACTCCTTGAGTGCGGTGTTGAGTTCCTTGTGGACCTTTTGCAGCGTCTCCGGCAACTGGTCGTCCGGGGTCAGATAGCCGGTGAACGTCACCTTGGGGAGGTTGGTGAAGAGATTGTCGGCGCCCTGATAGCTCTGGATGACCTTTTTGATGGCGCGGGTGATGTCGTATTCGGGATTGCGCAGATTGACCTGCACGTTGGTTTCGCTCTGGGCCTTGATGTCGATGAGATCCTTGAAACCCAGGACTTCGAACTGGTCGCCGTATTGGATGAGGATGTCGAAATAGGAGTTGACGACCGAGGATTGGTATTTGCTTGCAGTCTGAAACGGCACGGGACGGATGCCGTACTTCTCGCCCGCCTCTCGCTCGACGTCCGGATCGTCATGAGGGTCGACGAACTCGACCCGGACCCGGCCGTTGCCCGCGATCGCATATTCCTTGATCAGGTCGCGCAGCCTCGGCACGAGCGGGGCCAGCAGCGGGTGGGTCTTGGCGCTGAAGTATCCCCGGATCAAGAGTGGTTCGCGGAGTTGCGCAAGGTAGTTCTTTGTCGCGTCCGAGATCGAATAGACTCGATCGTGCGTGATATCGGCGCGAGCGCTTGTGAACGCATGCAAGGGGACGTTGGCCGCGATCAGGTTGATGCAAAGCAGGCCGGTGACCATGGCCCGGCGGCGATGCGGGCCGCTGGCTCGGTTGCCGGCCCAGCGCATCTTTTCGATGGCGTAGACATTGAGGGCCAGAAAGACGCCGACCAGACTCACATAGTAATAGAGATCGCGCAGGTCGATGACGCCGCGCGTGATGGACTCGAAGCGAGCGCCGGTCGCGAGCAGTTGCAGCCACTCGGCGCCACGGTTGCCGACGAGGTCGGTCAGTGCGCCGGAGCCGATCAGATAAAAGGCCGTGCAAATCAAAGACGATACGATCAGGCTCACGATCTGGTTTTCGGAGCGCGCGCTGACGAACAGGCCGATTGCGATATAGGCGGCGGCGAGGAACAGCGCGGCGACATAGCCGCCCAATACCGGTCCCCAATCGAGGCCGCCGATGAGGCTTACGCAAAGGGGAATCGGCAAGGTCAGGGCCAGTGCGATCGCGACGAGGCCCAGGCAGGCCAGGAATTTTCCAAGCACGAGCCGAAGCGGAGTGACCGGCGCCGTCAGCAGAATTTCCAGAGTGCCGGCCCGGCGTTCCTCGGACCATAGCCGCATCGTGATGGCCGATGACAGGAAGATCATCAGGATCGGCATGACGGCGAACATGGGCCGGACGTCCGCGATGTTGCGCGCGAAAAAGGTCTCGACCCAGAAAAAATCGAACAGGACCGCGACCAGGAAGGCCGCGAAGAAGATGTAGGCCGTCGGGGCGCTGAAAAAACCGGCCAGTTCCTTACCCGCCACACGTAGCCAAGTATTCATACCTCGATCACCTCCCGCTGTGCCGTGATCTCACCGAAGATGGTCTCGAGATTGCGCTGCTCGAGACGCAGACCGAAGAGTCGGGCGCCGCCTTTGATGACGGACTCCGCGACTGCCGGGGCCTGTTGTTCCGCCGTGGTCGGATCGGGGAAGGTCAGGGCGTAGTCGACCAGAGCCGGATTGGCGTCCGTGACCGACAGGACCTCGAAGGCGATGTCGGGGTCCGGCAGCAGGCCGGGTAGTCGGTCGGACGAGGCATCCGTGCTCAGAATCAGGCGGTGGCCGGATTGCAGTTCATCGATTCTGGCATCCAGGGCCTTGCGGCCGTTGCGGATGATGATGACCCGATCGCAGATGGCCTGGACCTCTTGAAGGATGTGCGTCGAGATGATGATCGTGGCGTTCTCCGCGAGGCGTTTGATGAGTCCGCGCATGTGCTGAATCTGGGTCGGATCGAGGCCGTTGGTGGGCTCGTCCAGGATCATAATCCGGGGTTCGTGGAGGATGGCCTGGGCAACGCCGACACGTTGGCGGAGGCCTCGAGAAAGGGTCGAGATCTGATCCAGTGCGCGGTCCATGAGCTCGGTCTGTTCGAGTGCGTAGCGGATCCGCTCGGGACGCTTGGCCGGCGGCACCGCATGCAGGCAGGCCGCGTAATCGAGATACGCCGCCACGGTCATTTCGGGATAGGTCGGGCAGTTCTCCGGCAGATAGCCGATCAGACTCTGGACCTCGATCCGGCGCTCCTGGTTGTCGATGCCGTTGACCTGAATCGCCCCGGAACTGGGTTCGAGAAAGCCGGTCAGCATCTTGAGCAGGGTCGTCTTGCCCGCGCCGTTGTGTCCCAGCAGGCCCACGATCTCCCCGTCGGCGATATCGACCGAGACGCCGTCGACGGCCGTGAACCCGTCATAGGTACGGGTCACCTGATCGATCTTGATCATTATCTCCTCCTCAATGAAACGAAGCCGAACATCTTGGCCCCGAAAAGGTGCGGTCCGGTAATGGATATACCGCCGGGCTGCCCACCCCCATGGGCGGCCCGCGTCGCATCCTCTTCAGGGAAGGGTCCGATACCAAGGCATGCGTAGCGCCTGCCGGATCGAGACCCCTGGTTTCGACCCCGCCGATATCGATCGAGCCGACCTCAGCGGGGGGCATTTCGGTCGATTGGACCGAGATTTTCAAGCAGAGTTCCGAGGTGTTTCCGGTAGGGATCGGAGCGGCGAATGGAATCGGCGTAGAGCGGTCGCCGCACCTGCTCGAAACTCGCCGTGCTGACGATGCGGCGATTCTCGTGAAAACTCAGGCAGGACGGGTCCCAATCCAGGCCGCAGTGGGCGAGTAGGCGGCGGGTCTCTTGCTCCTGATGCGCCACCAGAGTCTCGTAATTGACGTCGAGTATACGCTCGGAAAAAATTGTTTCCCAATGTTGCATGAGGTCCTCGTAGCTTCGGTAATACCGGCCGAGTTCAGCGAGGTCGTAGGCAAAGCCGTCCAGCGACGGGAACAGGCGCTGATAGATCGACAAACAGGTATACACGGGATCTCGCCGGCAATGGACGATCACGGCGTTTGGGAACAGCAATTGGATCCAACCGATATAGAGGAAGTTGAACGGCAATTTGTTGGTCAGCCAGGGGCGGTCCGCGTCCGCGCCCATGTGCTTCAGATAGGTGTCGGCGATGGATTGCAGGACCTCGGTCGGGAGCGTCGCCAGTGTGGTCTTGTCGTCGATGCCCGAGTCTTGCAGGACACGCTCGATCGACCACTGCAACTCGTGACGTTCGCCGCAGGCATGGACCTTCGGATGGCATGACAGGATCTGTTCGACCAGCGAAGTGCCCGATCGCGGCATACCGACGATGAAGACCGGCCGGATCGGCGAGTCCGCCCGGGCTTGGGGTGGATGAGCGAACAACTCGGCCGTGAAGCGGGTCTTGATGGACGCGAACATGCGCCGGTCCTGCTCGGGATCGTAACCAAAAGTCTCCCGTTTGAGACGGTTGGCCAGCACCATCATGGGAAAGGCCAAGTCTGCTAGTCCGCAATCGTCACAGGCCTTGGCCAGCGCGAAGGCGAGATACATTCGGTCCTGATCTCCTGCGCCTGCCTGATCGGACCTATCGAGGGCTGCCTTCATCGCGGCGATGTCCGCGCACTCCGGATCGGCAAACTTGATGCTGTCGGCGAGCTTGTACCACAGGCTGCCGGAATAGGGCGCTCGGGCGATGGACTCGCGAAATTGAGCGACCGCCTCATCGATACGGCCCTGTTGGCGCAGGGCCTCGGCGAGATTGACCCGGCTGTCGATGGCGTCCGGCCGCAAATTGACGGCCGCTTGCATGGAATCGATGGCCTCGTCCGTGCGTGCCTGCGAATGCAGGACGATACCGAGCGCCGAATGGACCTCGACGGCCTGTTCCGGATGATCCTTGATCGCGCGCCTGAAGGCGGCCTCCGCCTCGTCGAGGTGGCCCGCCAGATAAAGTGTGTGGCAAAGATGATAGCGGGCGGCGAGATGTTTGGGCTGCTGCTTCAGGATGGCCCGAAAACAGTCGCAGGCGGCCTTGTAATCTTTCAGGTCGACCAGCAGACGGCCGAGGTCGAAGCAATGGACGGGTTGCCGGGACAGGGCCGCCGCTTTTTGCAGCATCGGCAGGGCCGCTTGTAAATGTCCGTGTCGATGCAGCAGTTTGCCGAGTTCGCTCCAGGGTCTGGGGTCGGTCGGCGCATCTGTGATGGCCTGGCGGTAGATGCGCTCGGCGAGGGTGGGTTGCCCCTGCTGTTGAAACCTGAGCGCGTCCTGCAATTGTGTGCTTAGTTGGCTCATCTGGGTTTGTTCGCTGGGTGTAATCACTGGGCGTTAGGGGTCTCATCCAGTGGTCGTTCCAGCGCCTCCATAAGGGGGCCTAAGTGAGCCTCGTAGCGCCGCCAGCGTTGCATGGAGCTGTTATAGATCTGTTCGCGGACCTGGGAAAAGCTCGCGGTGCGAACCGAACGCTCCGACTCATGGAAGGCAAGGCAGGCCGGGTCCCAATCGAGACCGCAGAATTCCAGCAGGCTGCGGGTGTGCGTTTCCTGGTCCTGGACCATGTCTTCGTATTTGATCTCATGCATGAAACCGGGTAGGGTCTCACGCCAATGTTCCATGATATCGGCATAGAGTCGGTGATAGGCGCCCAGCTCGCTCATGTCGTAGGCGAAGCCGGCCATGGAAGTGAAGCTGTTTTGAAAAACGGACAAGCAGGTGTCGATCGGGTCGCGCTGGCAATGTATGACCCGGGCATGCGGAAACAGCAGGCGGATCCATCCGATATATAGAAAGTTGAACGGTAGCTTGTTGCAGATCCAGCGTTCCCCTTGGGCGAGCGCCGTGATGCGGGCCAGGTATTTCTTGGCGATGCCGTTGACCTGATTGGCGTTGAGGCGATGAACGGCCTTTGAAAACCCCGATTCGGTTGGAGGCGGCGTACGCTGTATTACGGCTTGATAGAGGTCATGAATCTCGCCGCATCCGTAGACCGAGTGATGGCTGGCCAGAATTTGTTCCACGAGGCTGGTTCCCGAACGAGGCATACCCACGATGAATACCGGGACGACGTCGTCCTTGCCGTAACCGAATGCCTGCCGTTCGGCGAAAAAGGCCTCGTCGAAGCACTGTCTGATCGCCATGAAACGTTGTCTCTCGTCGGCCAGGCTATAAGTGGATTCGGCGCGCTTGAGCCTGTTGGCGACCTCGAGGGCGGCAAAGGCCCGGTCGTATTCCTTGCAATCGTTATAGGCCTTGCCCAGACTGAAGCCTAATTCGATTCGATCCTGCTGGTTCAAGTCCGTTCGGTTGAACAATGCTTCCAGTGCGTGAAGGTCCTCGTCTTCGGGGTCCGTGAACTTCTTGTTCATGGCGATGCCCTTCCAGGCCCGGGCATCGTTCGGGTCTGCAGTGACGATGGTCCTGTAGTCCGTCAGGGCTTCGTCGAACTTGCCCAACGCGACCAGAATGGAGGCGCGATTTGCCAGCCACTCCGTATTTCCCGGGTTGAGTTCGAGCGCCTTGTTGAGATGGGTCAGGGCCTCGGCGTTCTGTTCCAGGGCATGGAGCGCGATGCCGTAGGCGGAATGAATATCCGCGGCCTCGGGCGCGAGTTTCAGAGCCCTGCGATAGGCCTTGACGGCCTCGGCGTAGTCGTCGCGTTGAAAATAGAGCAGCCCCAGATTGTAATGCGCATCCACATAGCCGGGTCCGTATTTGACGGCCTTGAGATATTCGGCCTTGGCCTCGTCGAACCGCCCCAAGTGTTTGAGGATCGTGCCGAGCTCGTTATGAACGGAGGCGTTGTCGGGCGCTTTGCGCAGGACCTTGCGAAGGCATTTTTCGGCCTCGTCCGCGGCCCCTGCCTTAAGCAGGGCTTGCCCTAGGCTGAAGAGGAAGGCGGGATTGCCGGGCTCAAGATCGACCGCCTTGCGTAGGCCGAGTACGGCGGCCTCGGTATTGCCGGATCGAAGGAGCATGTCGCCCCATAGGTGCCATGCCAACGCCAGTTCGGGGGCGGCCCGGACGATTGAGTTGAAGAGGCTGTCCGCCTCGCTGAACTGTCCGGTCTGGGCCAGCATACGGGCCTTTTGAAGGGTATTGCCTATATCGTTCATCGCGACTCCTAAGTACTCCTCAATCGGTCAATGTAGTCCAGCGGCCCCCGGCGGGCAAGGCAACCGCCCTTGGCTTGGCGGCTGAATCGTCCGTGTATGGGATCCTTGTGGTTGCCTGAAGGGCGGGGTCCGCGGGGGACTTCGCAAGTCGAATCATGTATAATAAACACATCGCAGGCCGTATGGCCGGTGGTTATCCTTCATATATATATTCACAGTTGAGGGTTTGATCGTGTCTACTTCCCCGAATCGCCGCTTGGAACGGCGTCCCGTCGACCACAAAGTCAAGGTTTCCTACCGCAGCGGGGCCAAATTTATCGGCGTACTGTCGCGTATGCGTAATATCAGCATGGGCGGTGCCTTCATAGATCTGCCTCAGCCCCGTTTATCCAGTCTCAATCTCGATCTGGTATTTCCCGAATACTGTCAGAATATCGTTTACCTGCATCAGATCAGCGGTCGCATCGTGCGTGTGACCCCGTCCGGCGTGGCCGTGCAGTTCCGCGACTTCGACAGCCGTTTTTATTATTGTTTGCTACGCCTCACCGCGGCGGACGAATAAACGCGATCATCTCTCGGCCATATTGATTCCCGCTGCCCGTTCGTTGCGTACGGGCGGCTTTGCGTTCCGTCTCCATTCCTTCTGCGATTTTCTTGCCGGACGCTTGTTAGGTATTCGTCATCGCGTCGACAAATGCGCTCACGCGTGATGAAATCGCGTCTGTATATCTAAGAAAGCACTGATCAAGTCATGATCGAACGATGGCCATTAGATATCGCAATCCGTTTCCCATGACCCAATCAGCGGCTCCCTAAACCGAGCGGAGAGACCAGAATGACCACCGAACTGCATGCCAACCTCAAAGACTATTACGGCAGGGTGCTGAGCAAGTCCAGCGACCTCCAAACCAATGCCTGTTGTACGGGCGGTGGAGGGCTCCCGGGGGATATCAAGGCTGCTTTGAAGAAGGTCCATCCGGAGGTCATGGCTCGTTTTTACGGTTGCGGATCGCCTATCCCCGCCGCGCTCGAGGGCAGCACGGTGCTGGATTTGGGATGCGGGACGGGCAGTGATGTCTATGTGTTGTCGCAGCTTGTCGGCGAACATGGTCGTGTGATCGGCGTAGACATGACCGACGAACAGCTCGATCTCGCCCGCCGACACATCGACTATCATATGGATACCTTCGGCTATCGCAGCGCCAATGTCGATTTCCGCCAGGGTTTTATCGAGGATCTGAGCGCTCTGGATCTCGCCGATAGCTCGGTCGACGTGGTCGTTTCGAATTGCGTGATCAATCTGTCGCCCGAAAAGGAGTCTGTTTTCCGGGAGATCTTTCGTGTCCTGAAACCGGGTGGCGAGTTGTACTTTTCGGATGTGTTTGCCGATCGCCGGATTCCGGCTCGCCTACTCGAGGACTCCGTTCTCCACGGCGAATGCCTGAGCGGGGCCTTGTATGTCGAAGACTTCCGCCGCATGCTGGCCCGTGTCGGTTGTCGCGATTATAGATCGATGGAGCGTTCCACCATTACGATCGACAATCCCGAACTCGAGGCCAGGATCGGCATGGTCGGCTTTAGCTCGATCACGGTCCGGGCCTTCAAGCTCGACCTCGAGGACATCTGCGAGGACTACGGTCAAATAGCCGTCTACGAGGGAACGATCCCCGGCCACCCGCATTTTTTCGATCTTGACGACCATCATCGCCTCTTCACCGGAAAACCCATGCTGGTCTGTGGCAATACCGCGGCTATGCTCAGGGATTCCCGCTTCGGTTCGCATTTTGCGATCCACGGCGACACCTCGGTACATTTCGGGCCATTCGAGTGCGCTCCCGCCGTCGATAAGGCCGTTCCGGAGAGCGGCGGCGCCTGTTGTTGACGGTCGGAGTCGCAACGTCCCGCGCTTCCCTATGGATGGGCGACGTTTTTTTGACACGATAGCGGAAACACGTTAGCCTTCGTGGTTGGCGGGCCAGGTCCCTGGCGGGCCGAGGCGCGCCGAGGGGGACCCTGTCCCTAGTTCAACCATTCTCGGGGTGCCGACTTCCAAATATGGATACCGTTCTCGTCATCGATGCGGATCAGGATCGTCTCCAAGTACTCAAGACCGTCCTGAATTTCGTCAACTATTCTGTTCTGGCCGCCAAGGATGACGCGGATTGGTCCAATATTTCGGGCAAGCTGGATGCCGTAACGGCGACCATGGTTCCGGCTCATCTCGACCCAGGGCTGCAGGCGATCTTTTCGCGGGTCAGGAATGCCAATCCCGGCCTGCCCGTGATCCAGGTCAACGAGGAGCGGCCCGAGGAAGGCAGCGAGGTCGACAGCTACGGCAATATCCAGATCGCGCTCCCGGTCAACTACGATGAACTCATCGCCGCATTGCGTCAGGCCAGTCTGAGGCGCAGCGGTCCTCAGGCCGGGCGCCCCCGACAGTCGCCGGAACTCTTCCGCAGCCTGGTTGGCAACAGTCCCGTTATTCGTCAGGTTCGGACCATGATCGAGCAGGTTGCCGATTCGGACGCCACGGTATTGATCCTGGGTGAGTCGGGTACCGGAAAAGAGGTTGTGGCTCGGAATGTCCACTATCACTCGGTTCGTCGCGGCCGACCGTTCGTCCCCATTAATTGCGGCGCGATCCCGGGCGAATTGCTCGAGAGCGAGCTTTTCGGTCATGAAAAGGGCGCCTTCACTGGGGCGATCAGTGCCCGTCAGGGTCGTTTCGAAATGGCCGAGGGCGGCACGCTGTTCCTCGACGAGATCGGTGATATGAGCATGCCGATGCAGGTCAAGCTGTTACGCGTTCTGCAGGAACGGACCTTCGAGCGTGTCGGTAGCAACAAGACGATCGAGGCCAATGTCCGCATTATCGCTGCGACCCATCAGCACCTTGAAAAGGCGATCGAGGATGGCAAGTTCCGCGAGGATCTATATTATCGCCTCAACGTCTTTCCCATCGAAACCCCCGCCTTACGGGATCGCGTCGAAGACGTCCCGCTCTTGCTCAAGGAACTGATCACCCGTCTCGAACATGAGGGGCGCGGATCGGTGCGGCTCAGTCAGGATGCCGTCATGGCCTTGTGCCGATATGGTTGGCCGGGCAATGTCCGCGAGTTGGCCAATGTCGTCGAGCGACTCATGATCATGCATCCCTATGGCGTCGTTACGGCGCGGGACCTACCGGCCAAATTTCGTTCCGACGATATCGATGAAGCGTTGCCAGTTGCGGGTGGAATCCTGCCGGAGACGCGACCCGACGACGTTATGAACGCGTTTGATTCCCCCCGTTTGCCACGTGATGGCATCGATTTGAAGCAGCACCTTTCGGATCTCGAATACAATCTAATCAAGCAGGCGCTCGATGAAGCCGACGGCGTCGTGGCGCATGCCGCCAGCCGTTTGCGCCTACGCCGGACTACGCTCGTGGAAAAGCTCAGGAAATATGGTTTACAGCGTCCCGATGAAGTGACGAAAGTTTGACTGTCTGAAAACGTGAATTTTTTATCTGATTGATTAAATAGGAAAAATAAATCTGGCGCGAAAATTGCTCCATCTTGACCGGACCGGGCGGATTGACGCTCGAATTCAAGATGATGAGGCGATTTTCTCATGCAGACAGGCAGAACCGATCGAAGCGACGTATCGACCCCGACGGGGTTTCAGGGCGGACGTGAGGTCCCGCGGATAGCGGACCGGAGCGACGCCCCACGGCAGGACGAAACGGTAAACAGCGTCTCGGCCGAGGTCGTCATTGATGGCCTGCCCGTGGGTATGGTCATTATCGATACCGATGGCTGTATCGTAGACGCCAATCTCATTGCCGGTGATCTACTCGGCATTCCGCTACTCGGCCGCCTCTGGCGCGATATCATTTCCACGGCATTTCGGCAGGACACCGAGGCGGGTGTGCGTCTCAGGGACGGCCGTCAGGTCGAGGTCGTCACGGGGCCGTTGGGCGACGGCCGCGGACAAGTGATCCTCCTTTTCGATTTCAGTGACTCTCCGGCCGCGCAGCCCGACACCGCCGGCCCCTGTCAGAAAACCGTTTCTTCCCAGCCCAAAGACGATACCCAGGAGATGATTGCCGTCTCTCAGAATAGTAAGCAGGTTCGCTGGATGGCCGAACGGGTCGCGAGTGCCGAGGCCACTGTAATGTTGTGTGGTGAAAGCGGCGTTGGTAAGGAGGTCATGGCCCGTTTTATCCATGGTCGTTCCCGGCGCAACGAGGGGCCGTTTGTCGCGATCAACTGCGCGGCGATTCCCGACAATATGCTCGAGGCCACCTTGTTCGGCTACGAAAAAGGCGCCTTTACGGGCGCCTATCACGCCAAGCCGGGCAAGTTTGAGGAGGCTCAGGGCGGTACCCTATTGCTCGACGAGGTCTCCGAGATGGACATCTCCCTGCAGGCGAAACTCTTGCGCGTCCTTCAGGAAAAGGAGGTGGAGCGTCTAGGCGGCCGCAAGACCGTCGCGCTCGATGTGCGCGTGTTGGCGACTTCCAACCGCCGTTTGCGCGATGCCGTCGCGGAAGGCAGTTTCCGTGAGGATCTCTATTACCGGCTCAACGTCTTTCCTCTGAATATTCCCCCGCTACGCGAGCGCCAGGAGGACATCCTGCCCCTGATGGAACAGGGTCTTGTGCGTATTGCGGGTCAACTCGGTCGTGCCGCTCCCCGCTTGTCGGAGGAAGCGATCGCTTGCGCGATGCGCTACGACTGGCCCGGCAACGTCCGTGAACTCGAAAACGTCCTGCA
>Ga0114931_10004157_pt1 | contig 18099 bp, 19 predicted proteins | sample 2SBtaG_FD_89579 | JGI IMG/M metagenome (GOLD analysis project Ga0114931, IMG submission 89579) | Deep subsurface microbial communities from Kolumbo volcano to uncover new lineages of life (NeLLi) - 2SBTROV14_V59a metaG | ecosystem: Environmental > Aquatic > Marine > Volcanic | place: Kolumbo...
CAGATCGGACCGCTGAAAGTCCACTGGTACGGCATCATGTACCTGCTTGCGTTCCTCGCAGCCTGGTGGCTGGGGCGCTGGCGCTGCCGTCAGTCCTGGCGGGGAATGCGGCCGGTGGATATGGACGATCTACTGTTTTTTGCCGCCCTCGGAGTGGTAGTGGGCGGGCGCCTTGGGTATGTGTTGTTTTACGATTTTCCCCGCCTGCTGGCGGATCCCTTGTTTGTGTTTCAGGTCTGGAAGGGTGGCATGTCCTTCCATGGAGGGCTGATTGGCGTCATCGTAGCCATGGCCTGGTTTGCCCGCAGCCGCGGGCTGGCCTTTTTCGCGGTCGCCGACTTTGTCGCACCGCTGGTGCCCCCTGGATTGCTGGCCGGACGGATCGGGAATTTCATCAATGGCCATCTGTGGGGCGGCCCCTCGAATCTACCCTGGGCCATGGTTTTTCCCGATCCCCGCGCCGGCGGGATTCCGCGGCATCCCTCGCAACTGTACGAAGCCGCGCTGGAAGGGGTCGTGCTGTTCATCATCCTGTGGCTGTATTCCCGGGCGCTGCGGCCGTTGCGCGCGGTATCGGGACTGTTTCTTGCCGCTTATGGGGTCTTTCGCTTCGCTATCGAATTCGTGCGCATTCCGGATGTGCAGCTTGGTTACCTGGCCTTCGGCTGGTTTACTATGGGCCAGGCCCTGAGCCTGCCGATGATCATCGCAGGAGTGGGGTTGATCGTGTGGGCATACGCCCGGCCTGTCCGTGCCGTTCCCGCTCCGGCCACGCCGCCAGAGCCCGCCGCCAACCAGGCCATGCGCAGCCCGGCACCGGACAAGCCCCGGCGGCGCAGGAGGAAACGCAAATGAAACAGTATCTTGATTTGTTGCGTCTGGTTCGTGAACACGGTGTCGACAAGGGCGATCGAACCGGCACCGGAACCCTGAGCCTGTTTGGCCACCAGATGCGTTTTGATTTATCCGCAGGCTTCCCGGCCCTGACCACCAAGCGCCTGCACCTGCCGTCCATCATCCATGAATTACTGTGGTTTCTGGCCGGCGACACCAACATCGCCTATCTGAAGGAAAATGGTGTGCGCATCTGGGATGAATGGGCCGATGCGCAGGGCGAACTGGGCCCTGTGTATGGGCGCCAGTGGCGTTGCTGGCCGGGTGCCGATGGCGCTTGCATCGATCAGATCAGCCGGGTGATGGAGCAGATCAAAACCAATCCGGATTCGCGGCGCCATATCGTCTCGGCCTGGAACGTCGCGCAAATCGACCAGATGGCGCTGCCGCCCTGCCACCTGTTGTTTCAGTTCTATGTAGCCGCTGGCCGGCTGTCCTGCCAGTTGTACCAGCGCAGCGCGGATGTATTTCTGGGGGTGCCTTTCAACATCGCCTCCTATGCCCTGATGACCCTGATGGTGGCCCAGGTGGCCGGGCTCAAGCCCGGGGATTTCGTGCATACCTTCGGCGATGTGCACCTGTATCAGAATCATCTGGAGCAGGCGGATCTGCAGTTGTCCCGGCAACCGGGACCCCTCCCGCACATGCACCTGAATCCTGAGGTGAGCGATATCTTCGCCTTTGGCTATGATGATTTCCGGCTCGAAGGCTACCAGCCCCAGGGGCGGATCAGCGCGCCGGTCGCGGTCTGAAGCATGCCTGGATACCCTGGCCCCGATCCCCTCAAGGAGCCGGATCCCGCCATCATCGCCGCCTTGTCCAGTAACCGGATCATCGGCCGCAAGAATGCATTACCCTGGCATCTCAGCGCGGATCTGCGGCGCTTCAAGCGCCTGACCCACGGCAAGGCGGTACTCATGGGTCGCAAAACCCACGCATCCATCGGCCGGCCACTGCCGGGGCGAGAGAACATCGTCATCAGCCGCAATCATGATTTGCGCATCGCTGGTTGCCACCTCTGTGCGAGCCTGGGTGAGGCCCTGGATCTGGCCCACCGCCTGTGTCCGGGAAGCCCCCCCATGGTGATCGGCGGCGGCCAGTTGTATCGCCAGGCTTTGCCCCTGGCCGGGTGGCTGCACCTGACCCGGGTGCATGCCGAAATCGTAGGCGATACGCACTTTCCAGATTTTGATCCCGGCGAGTGGCGCGAGTTTCGCCGTGAGGATCATCGAGCCGGTGACGGGGCTGAGTGGGCTTACAGTTTTGTGGACTACCGGCGGGTGACTGGGTGAAAACTCAGGCGCAAAGCCCCGCTCCACCGGGGTCTACCGGCGCATCGACACTGACACTGCCAAGATCAGCAGCTTTCCCTCGAACCTGGTAGCCACCGCGCGCCAATTTCGCGAGGTGGAGTGGTTTGCGTTTGGTTGGGCCTCGGGTGACCAATCCCCAGCCGCCGGGCTGGCGGCCGAGGTGACAACTGGCGTTGGTGATTCATGATGCACCCGGGTTCAGGCCCGGCACGCTGAAATACTGTTGATCTTCGAGTCGCAAAGCCGTCAGAGTCCCCCCCCAGACGCAACCAGTATCAACATGGAATACGCGGTAGCGCGGATCCAGGGCCTGGTGGGCCTGGAGGCTGGCCCAATGACCGAATATGATGGGCAGTCCCTGGCTTTGGCGGCCCGCAAACGCATACCAGGGAACCAGTTCCGGAGCCTGCTCACCGGGAGGGCGGGTCTCGTGAAAATCCAGGCGCCCGTCCGGATAACAAAAACGCAGGCGTGTGAAGGCGTTAGTGATATAGCGAAGTCGGAAGGTTCCCGTGAGGTCCGGGTGCCATTGATCCGGTTCGTTACCATACATGTTGCGCAGGAAGCCGAGGCGTTTGGAGCCGCGTAAAACCTGCTCCAGCTCCCGGGCACAGCGGCGGGCGGTTACGGCATCCCAGGCGGGCGGGATACCCGCGTGCACCATGAGATACGGGTAGCCTGGTTCCTCATGCAGCAATGGACACTGACACAGCCACTCGATGAGTTCCTGGCTGTCCGGTGCATCCAGCACCTGTTGCAGAGTATCGCCGGCGTGGGGTTTGCGAATCCCGTAAGCCGCCGCCACGCAGTGCAGATCATGGTTGCCCAGTACCACGCTGGCGTGGCTGCCCAAGTCCCGGATAAAACGCAGCACTGCCAGGGAATCCGGGCCGCGGTTGACCAGATCGCCGACCAACCACAGGCGATCCCGTCCGGGCTGGAATTTGATTTCCCCTAACAACCGGCGCAGGGGTTGATAACAGCCCTGAACATCGCCAATCGCATAGCTGGCCACGGTGTAAGTTCAATGCAGGCTGTTGGGCATGTACAGGCGCATGGTGGGAATGGGGGCATCGAATTCGGTGCCGTCGTCGGCGCGCATGCGGTAGCTGCCGTGCATGCTGCCGACCGGTGTCTCCAGCATGGCGCCGCTGGTGTAGCGAAAGGATTCACCCGGCCCCAGGTGCGGCTGCTCGCCGACCACGCCGTCGCCACGCACTTCCTGAACTTTGCCGTCCCCGTTGGTGATGATCCAGTGACGGCTCAGTAGTTGCGCCGCGACCGTGCCGGAATTGTGGATGGTAATGGTGTAAGCGAACACATACTGGTCCTGCTCGGGTTGCGACTGATCCCTCAGATACAGGCTCTGGGTATCCACCTTGATACGATAGTCGGAATTGGTCGTCATGGGGCTAGTGTCCGATCCACGCCTTAATGCTGCAAGGGCGTTGTACACACAAATGACCAAGTGTTCAGGTTCCGAGGGCAAAATTCCGGTAGCTGAGGGCTTCGGCCAACTGGGTTTCGCCGGTGGCCGCCCTGGCCTCCAGATCGGCGATGGTTCTGGCCACCCGAATCACCCGCTGGCGGGCGCGCTCTGAGAGGTTGAGCCGCTCGCCGGCGTGATCGAGTAATTCCCGTTGTGATGGTTCGAGCGGGCAATGCCGGTTCAACTGGTGTATCGGCAGGTGGGCGTTGGGCATTGCGGCGCGGGCCAGTTGCCGGTCGCGGGCCAGTTGTACCCGCTCCCGGACTACGGCGCTGGGCTCGGCTCGCGCGAATGCCCCCAGGCGTTTGATACGCGGCACCTGGATACACAAATCGAGCCGGTCGAGTAATGGTCCCGAGATTCTGGCGCGGTAGCGGTGGATTTGATCCGGGTTGCAGGTGCAGGACAGATCCTCGAGTCCGGCATTACCACAGGGACAGGGGTTCATGGCTGCCACCAGTTGAAAGCGTGCTGGAAACTCAGCCTGGCGGGCGGCTCTGGAGATCACGATATGGCCCGATTCCAGGGGTTCACGCAGTACCTCCAGTACCCGCCGGTCAAATTCCGGCAACTCATCCAGAAACAGTACGCCGCGATGTGCCAGAGAGACTTCTCCGGGGCGGGGCTGGCCACCGCCGCCCACCAGGGCGACCCCGGAAGCAGTATGGTGGGGCGCCCGAAAAGGCCTTACTCCCCAGTCACAAATTGAAAATCCCAGGCTGCTGATGGATCGTAGCGCGGCACTTTCCAGAGCTTCCTGGCGGCTCATGGTCGGCAAGATTCCCGGCAGACGGCGCGCGAGCATGGTCTTGCCGGTCCCAGGAGGGCCCACCATGAGCAGGTTGTGACTACCCGCGGCGGCGATTTCCAGGCAGCGTTTCGCCTGCCATTGACCCAGCACGTCGCTCAAATCATCGACTTCGCCTGGCGAGACCTGGCTTTGGATTTAACTTCCGCCAGCCGATCCTGGTGGTGAAAATGGGCCACGACCTCCAGCAGGGAAGCCGCGGCCAGAATCCGGGTGGTGTCGGCCAGGGCTGCCTGCTGGGCATCTTCGCCTGGAACAATCAGCTGGCGGTTGGCCTGACCACAATGAATCGCCGCTGGTAACGCCCCCACCACCGTGCGCAGCTCGCCGTTGAGGGCCAGTTCGCCGATGAATTCATACTCATTGAGCTCGTCGCGGGGTAATTGTTTGGTTGCGGCGAGAATGCCTATCGCGATGGGCAGATCAAAACGCCCGCCTTCCTTGGGTAAATCCGCCGGCCCCAGATTGACGGTGATCCGACTGGAAGGGAATTCAAACCGGCTGGTCATGATCGCACTTCTGACCCGGTCCTTACTCTCTTTGACCGCAGTTTCCGGCAGGCCGACGATGGACAGGCGCGGCAGGCCTCCAGTGATATGGACTTCAACCGTGACCAGTGGCGCGGCAACGCCAATCTGGGCGCGGCTGTAGACGACCGCCAATGTCATGCCCGCGCCCCCTGAATTGACCGGCCGCAACCATAGCAGTTGGCTGACCGGACTCAGGTAGGCGTAGAGGCTTCGAGTTGTGCTTCCAGGACTTTGAGGCGGGATTCGAGTTGTTCGAGGCGCTCCCGGCTTCTGGCCAGCAGTCGGGTCTGTACCTCGAACTCCTCCCGGCTCACCAGATCCATGCGTTGCAGGGTACCGATCAGGGCCGCGCGCAGATTGCGCCGGACATCCTGATCCAGGCCGGCAAGGCCCGCGGGCAGGGAGTCCAGCAGGCGGCGGGCGATTTCTTCAGTACGCAGGGTAGACACCTGAATTGACCTCGATAGGCTGCGACACCGGCAAACATAACGCCCCACACCGCTGTGGACAAGCGGCAAATCCAGTGGGCGGGTCTGTGCTTGCCAGATTGCGGCAAAGGGTTACCATGTCGGCTCCGGAATGTGCCTGTATTCAGTTCACCAGGGTCTTCCCGGTCCGCGTAAGCCGATAATAGGGCTATCCAAAGCACCTGCCCCAATAATAGAATAAGGGGTGGTATTTACTGTCGATGTACTAGAACCGGACATTCCTGAACCCATATGGCACAAGCGCGACAGCTCGTTGACAAGGCCGTTCTGAAAACCCTTGTCCCGCCTCAATCCCTGAACGCGGAAAATTTCCAGGAACTCGCCAGTAAAACGGTCGTCGAGGAAGTTGCGCCGGGGCGCTTGCTGTTCAAAAAGGGCGACTCGGATCGCAAGAATGTCTATGTACTGTCCGGGGACGTGGAACTGATTGCCGGTGACGGCAAAGTGACTGTCATCAAGGGTGGAACCCCGGACGCACGTCACGCCATCGCGAACCAGCAGCCGCGTCAGGTCACCGCCAAGGCCCGCAACAAGGTCACCATTACCCGTATAGACAGCGACCTGCTGGATATCCTGCTGACCTGGGACCAGCTGTCCGGAATCGAGGTTGAGGAAGTCTCCGGGGATGATGAAGATGAGGAAGGCGGCGATTGGATGACCCGTATTTTGCAGTCCAAGGCCTTTTTGCGCATTCCCCCGGCAAATATCCAGCACATGTTCATGCGTTTACAGGAATTACCGGTAAAGACCGGCCAGGTCATCATCCACCAGGGCGATGACGGTGATTATTACTACATCATCTGCCACGGCCGTTGCAAAGTGACCCGGGAATCGGCCAATGGCGCCAGCGTTACCCTGGCGCAGCTTTCCGATGGCGATGCCTTTGGCGAGGAAGCATTGATTTCCGATAACAAGCGTAACGCCAGCATCACCATGGAAACCGATGGCTTGCTCATGCGTCTGTCGAAATCCGATTTCGAGGAGTTGCTGAAAGCTCCAATGCTCAACGATGTTGAACTGGAAAAGGCCAAGGAGATGGTCGGGAAGGCGCGGTACTCATGGACGTGCGTATGGAAAGTGAGCACAAGGCCGGCAGCATCAAAGGCAGCATGAATATCCCCTTGTTCATGTTGCGTCTCAAGGCCGAAGGCCTGGACAAGGCTTAAACCTATATCTGTTACTGTGAAACAGGCCGGCGCAGCTCCGCGGCCGCCTATCTGCTCAGTGAGCAAGGTTTTGATTCCTACGTTCTTAAAGGTGGCCTGCAGGCCATTACCAAATCCCCGGGCTGACCACATTCAGACCGGGTATTGAAGGAGGCCGCCGTGGATCGTTATGCCGTGGCCGGCCATCCCGTCTCCCACAGCCGCTCACCTTTTATTCATCGTCTGTTCGCCGCGCAGACCGGCCAGGCGCTGAGTTATGACGCTCTGGATGTTCCAGCCGGAGATTTTACCATTGCGGTGACGGCCTTCAGGGATGCGGGAGGCCGTGGCATGAATCTGACGCTGCCGCTCAAGGAACTGGCTTGTGGCTTTGCGGATGTGCGCAGTGACCGGGCCGCATTGGCCGGCGCGGCCAACACTTTGCACTTCCGTGAGGATGGCCGGGTGTACGCTGATAATACCGATGGTTTGGGCTTGATCCGGGATCTGACGGTGAATCTTGGGGTCAGCCTGGCGGGGCGGAGGATTCTACTGATCGGTGCTGGTGGTGCCGCACGCGGAGTGTTGGCACCGCTACTGGACGAGATGCCACAACGTCTGATCATCGCCAACCGAACCCGTGCCAGGGCGGAACAACTGTGCAGTGAATTCCACCGCGGCGCGATCCTGGCCAGTATCGCTCTTGAGGAGATTGGCCAGGGTCAATTCGATGTAGTGATCAATGCCACCTCGGCCAGCCTCCAGGGCCAGAGCCTGCCCATTGGTGAACGGACCTTTGCCACGGGTGCTTGCTGTTACGACATGCTGTACAGCAAGCAACCGACCGCATTTCTGAAACTGGCCGGTGAACTCGCGGAAGTGCGTGGCTGTGACGGGCGGGGCATGCTGGTGGAGCAGGCCGCGGAGGCGTTCAAAATCTGGCGCGGCATGCGGCCCCTCACCGGGCCGGTAATCACCGCTCTGAGTCGCCTGCTGGCCGAGGGGAATGCTCGATAACACAAGCGCTTAGGGCTCGTATCTCCCTTGAATTCCTAACTTTTGCACAATCCGGTAACAATTCATATTCCCAAATTTAGCAAAGCTATTTTTAGTCGTGAAAAAATGTATAACCTATTGAATAGTATAATTATTATAGCAAATATTTTATTCGGAAAAGAATCTCTGAATGAGTAAAATTTTCAGCCCGATTACTTCTGACTTGCTTTTCACCCACAGAGTTATCCACAGGTTATGAAGCTAAGCCCGGACCTGGTTCTGATTCTGCATCGTTGCGCGGCAAGCCCCTGGTCATATGCCGCGCCAGCTGGATAAACTGCTCAACGTCCAATTGCTCCGGGCGCTGAGTGGCATCGATACCACAGTGTTGAATCTGCGCCGCGTCCACGATTCCGCGCAGGCTGTTGCGGACAGTTTTGCGGCGCCTGGAAAACATTTGCCTGAGTATGGAGTCGAGGGCCTTGAGTTCCGGCCCCGTTACGCGTGCCCTGGTATGGGGAACCAGCCGTACCACCTCGGATTCTACCCGAGGGGGAGGCTTGAATGCGCCGGGACCTACCTGAAACAGAGGCTCGCAGCGGCAATGCAACTGTAGCATGACACTCAGGCGCCCGTAATCCCGGGACCCGGGCTGCGCGCACATGCGGGCCACCACTTCCTTTTGCAGCATGAAATGCAGATCCCGGATCCAGGCCTGATGTTCGAGTAAATGGAAAATCAACGGGGTTGAGATATTGTAGGGCAGGTTGCCGATAACCCGCAGGCTGTGCGGCGCATTGGCGAGTTTGGAAAAATCAAATTTCAGGGCATCCTGGATATGGACTTTGCATCGCTCAGGCGGGTATCGATGCTCCAGCCAGGCGCCGAGATCCCGATCCACCTCGATGACCTGCAACAAGTTGAGTTGCTCGAGCAAGGGTCCGGTCAAGGCTCCCTGGCCAGGCCCGATTTCAATGACCGGGTCATCGGGATGGGCATCGAAGGCCGACAGTATCCGGGCGATGACGCCTGGGTCGTGGAGAAAATTCTGGCCAAAGCGTTTGCGAGGCGTGTGCCTGAGGAGCCGGGTCACAGGTTGTCAGGTTACGGTTGTGACGGCAGCGCCAGCACGGTTGGCGGCGATTTGTTGTGCCAGGTGTAAGGCACTGCGAAAGCTGCCGATTTGCGCTTGCCCTGAACCGGCCAGTTCCAGGGCAGTACCGTGATCGACTGAAGTCCTGATCACGGGCAGGCCCAGAGTGATGTTCACGGCTTCGCCAAAGCCCGCGTGTTTGAGCACAGGCAGGCCCTGGTCGTGGTACATGGACAATACCGCATCGATATTCTGCAAGCGTGCCGGCAGGAATGCTGTATCCGCGGGAACTGGACCTTCAATCCGCCGACCCTGGCGGATGAGTTTGTCGACAGCCGGGCGAATACTGTCTATTTCTTCAGTTCCAAGAAACCCGTCTTCACCAGCATGCGGGTTAAGTCCAAGCACCAGAATGCGCGGATCTGCGATTTTGAAGGAGCGCTGCAAATCGTCGATCAACACGGTCAGTACTTGTTCAATGTGTTGCTGGGAAATCCTGGCGCTAACCTCACGCAAGGCCATGTGGGTAGTGGCCAGGGCGACCCGCAGATTACCGCCGATCAGCAGCATGACCGGCAGTTCCACCTGGCACAGCTCGGCGATAAATTCGGTATGCCCTGTAAATGTGAATCCTGCGTTATTGATCATGGCTTTATTGATGGGACCCGTGACCATGGCCTGAAACCGGCCTTCGAGGCATCCGCGGGTCGCCTGACGCAGAGCCTCCAGTAAGGACTCGGCATTGGCGGCATTGGGTTGCCCGGGTGAGGGTTGCCGGGCCAGGGGGACCGGACTCAGGTAGATACTGCCGGGCTCGGCCGGTTCGCTGCCAACGGCTTTGGTGTACTGCAGGATATTCAGCGGCAGTCCCAGCAGTTGCGCCCGCTTGCGCAATAATTGTTCATCAGCGAACACCACCAGTGGTTGGCTGTGTGGCAGCTGGGCAATCTGGAGAACCAGATCCGGGCCAATACCCGCGGGTTCGCCCGGGGTAATGGCGATGGCGGCAGGGGGGGGCAGGCTGTGATCCGGCGACCGTTTATTCATCATCCAGTCGCAACTCTACATAAGCTTCGTCACGCAATTGCCGCAGCCAGCTCTGGACTTCCTCATCGCTCTTGCGTTTGCGGATTTTATTGGCGGCCTTGGCGCGCCGGACTTTCTCCGTATCGTCGAAATCCCGGCGTTTGAGCACCTGTACGATGTGCCAGCCAAACTGTGATTTGAAGGGGGCACTGACTTCGCCCGGAGCAAGCTGTTTCATCTTGTTTTCAAACAAGGGCACGGTATCCCCGGGATTCAGCCAGCCGAGGTCACCCCCGTGGGTAGCCGAAGTCGTATCATCGGAGTGCGAACGCGCCAGCTCAGCAAAGTCTTCGCCATTTTCAATTCGAGTCTTCAACTGATTGAGACGGGTTTTCGCTTCCGCGTCGTTAATCAGTTCATTGGTGCGGATCAATATATGCCTGGCTTTGGTCTGTTTGATGACATAGCGCGAGTCGCTGCGTATATCCAGCAACTTAATAATATGGAAACCGCTGGGGCTGCGAATCGGAGCACTGATTTCGCCGAGTTTCAATTTTGGGACGACATCGGAGAACAAGGTCGGGAGCTCGTTGGCCTTACGCCAGCCCAGGTCGCCCCCTTTGAGAGCCTGCTGACCGTCGGAGTCGGTCGCTGCCAGCTGCGCGAAGTCCTCACCATTATTCAACCGTTGCAAAATGCTATCGGCTTTGTCGCGTGCGGCACTGATCTGTTCCGATGACGCGGCTTCCGGTACCGCCACCAGAATGTGCCCGATATGGTATTCGCTACCGCTTCCGCCCTGTTGTGCAATCGTGGCGAGATAGTTGTCGATTTCCCTGGGGGTCACGGTAACTTTTGAGGCGACGGAACGTTGTCGAACCCGGGTCAAGAGCATTTCTTTGCGGATCTGTTCGCGGAAACCGGCGAAATCAACACCGTCGCGTTCCAGAACATCCCGGAATTGGCGCAGGCTCAGCTTGTTGCGCTTGGCAATGTTCTCAATCGCCTGGTTCAGGTCATTGTCGCTGACGCGAATTCCGTTGCTGTCGGCGATTTGCAGCTGTAGTCGTTCGAGTATCAGGCGCTCCAGCACCTGGCGCGCAAGGGCCGCGCTGGAAGGAGGCGGGGTGCCTGCGTCACGCAAGGATTTACGCACCTCACGGACTCTGCGCTGCAACTCGCTGGCGACGATGACGTCGTTATTGACAACTGCAACGATACGGTCGAGATCAATGATATCCGCCGGTTCGCTGGCACTCTGGGCATGGACTATGGTTGCCGCCATGGACAGCAGCAAGAAAGAGAGAATTTTATTCATGGGCAAGGGGATCGAAAGCTTGGGAAATCAGGGCCGTAGCTGACCAGCATAACGCAAAATCAAAAGAGGGATCCTGAACAATTCAGGTTTGAAACGGAGAGTTGCCCTTAGCCGGTGGCGCCTTAGAATTCATTGCGATAACCTGGAATACTCTTGCTCAGGAATTGATTGGCATTGCCTACACCCGCCAGACCCTTGAGCTCGAATTGCACTAAGAATGCAGTATTATAATCGCCACTGCTATTGGCCAGGTAACGGCGTGTGACAAAGCGCAATCCCCAACAGCAACTTTCATATTCAATTCCGGCAAAGGTTTCCAGGGTCCGATCGCCCTTGAGTGAATAATTCCAGCGCCCGAATGCCCGCCAGTTACGTACCAGCGGCCAGGCGGCAGAGAGATCGGCCTGCTCAACCTGGCCGCGTACGAAGCGGTAAGCGAGGTTGGCCACCCGCCGGCCATCGGGCTGATAACGCACTGCCAGGGTGTTTTTGTTGGTACGGTTGGCAGCGGTGTTGTACTGGGTTCCGGCACTGGCGCGCCAGTGCCGGTTCATGTTTGCGCTAATCTCGGCAACGATGTCCGAGCCGTTGCGGGTGTCACTGAGGTTCCCCGGCAGGGTGATTTTGCGATCCCGGAAATAGCGGATTTGACCGATACTGGCGCGCATAATTTCATCCCCGCCCGAGCCGCTCAAGATCCGGCTGGTCAGGGCCAGGGTGACCTGATTGGCGTCCCCGGCCCGATCCGCACCACTGAAGCGATCACCTCGGAACAATTGGGCGAAATTGAAGCTGAACTGGCCGGTGTCAAAGATGGGCAGATCATTTTGGTTGTCGAGGGGCCGGAACAGATAATAGATGCGCGGCTCCAGAGTCTGTACGAAATCCGTGCCGGCGAAGCTGAAGGGTCGATCCAGAAACAGGCCACTGTCGAGACTGAAATCCGGCAATATCCGGGACGGGCTGTCGGACTGTCCCGAAGCGGTATTGTCCAGACTGTAGCCGGTGTAGCGCAGCCCGGCCCTGGGGACAATGTAACTGGCGGCACTGCGGATGGGGTAACTGACGTAGGGATTGAGATCCCAGCGCAGTCCCGTGACGCTGCTGCGACGGTCGAAATTCACCACTTCCGCGCTACCACCGAAGTTCAGGCGGCGGTTGCGTACGGCGCTATTGCTTATGAACAGCAGTTGCGGTAACCGTTTATAAGGCCGGCTGCTAGCGGCAATGGAGCGATCGACGGTCTGGTAGTTCTGGACGCGGGTGCGGGCCCAGAACCAGTCACCTGAATAGGTGAGGTCCCCACGTTGCTGTAGATGGGTTTGACTGGAGATGTTCAGGGAACTGCCGAGATCCTCGAAATAGGACTTGTCGGAAACCCAGTCAAAATCCACATCACCCTTCAGGCGGTCGGAAAAATTATTGCGGTGGTGAAACTTGAGGGCAAACCGGTTGCCATTGAATACATTATCGTTGGGCAGCGCCTCGGCGCCCAGTTTGCCCTCGCCCCAGGGAAACAGATACCGGAATTCACCTTGCAGCTGCACACCACGATCACTCATTCCCCGCGCCGCCACGGTAGCATCCATATTGGGCGCGATGTTGAAGTAATAGGGGACCGTGGCCTCTATGCCATTGTTGCCACTCACTCCAAAGCTGGGAGTCAGGAACCCGGATTTTCGCGCATCGCTTAAGGGAAAGCTTAGATACGGGCTGTAGAATATCGGCATGCCCTTGAATTTCACCCACACGTTACGTGCACTGCCGCGTTGCTCGCCTTTGTCCAGTTTGATGCTTTCGGCTTCGAGGACCCAGGCCTCGGCCCCAGGGTTGCAGGTGCTGTAGCGGGCATCGCGGGCTTTGAGGATATCCGAGCCTTTTACAGTCAATACCCCGGCACTGCCATGGGCGTGGGCGTCCTGCAACAGGTATTCAGCCTTTTCAACAATGGTGACATCATCATCGATGCTCATCCGCCCGCGGTTACCGGACAGATACGCGTCCTGATCCCAGACCCGCAGGTTGCCGTTCGCCTCGAGCTGGCCATTGACCTTGTCATAACGCGCTTCGTCGGCCGCCACCTGTTTCGAGTCGCGCACCACCTGTACATTCCCGCGCAGGATGGATACGCCTTCCTCGCTGAGATCAGCATTATCGGCTTCTATGGCGGTTTCACCGGGCTGTGAGGGCATGGCCTCGACGGCCGGGCGGGCCGGCAGCAACAATGCGGGGCCGCACAGATCATAGTTTGCACCGACCGCCGGCCACGTCATTGCCAGTGTCAAGGCGAACGCCAGGCACTGACTGACAGCGTGACTGAAAATACGAATCTCGGGCATGGTGTTGGCGGTAATCGTTGTTGTTCTAAGAGCGGGTGATAAACCCTTCCAGCAAGCGGACTAAGGTGGCATAGATGGGCGTCTGCTTCAATGGTCATTGGGACCGGATTCAGGTTCATGATGGGTTACCGATACCGCCAGTGTGTGAAAAATAAAATCCCTGAAATAAATGCTTTACTTGATAAATAGCCTGTAACACGTTGAATCATTAGGCATGCCCCTTGGGTATGTGCGCTGCTATCGAAACCGGTGGGCAAACTGTTTGGGGGGTGTGATGATGCTGGTGGATCGCGCCACAGATTATTTCCAGTAACGGCCGTTGATTGCTGAAAACTTTGGGCGAAATGGAACACAGGTCCGAGGGTAGCTGTGACTGGCAGCATAAAACTGTTCTTGCGGCTACACTGGGATTTCCTGTGATTCCCCGGTTAATGCTGCTGAAACATGAATGAACTCGTCACCGCACCAGCGGATTTTTGTTATCCGCCCGGATTGATCAGCGTCGATCAGGCCCTCGATTTTATCCTCGGCAGGGCGCGGGTGGTTGCAAACGATGAGCTCCTGGATCTGGTGGACGCCACTGGCCGGATCCTGCGGGAAAACCTTTTTTCGCCGCTGGATGTCCCTGGCTATGACAACAGTCAGATGGATGGTTATGCGGTCAGAGCGAAGGATGTGACCACTGCCGGGGTGTGCCTGCCCGTAAGCCAGCGAATTCCAGCGGGCCGGCCGGGGCCGACACTGCAACCCGGGACGGCGGCGCGAATCTTTACCGGCGCGGTCATCCCGGCTGGTGCGGATACCGTGGTCATGCAGGAGAATTGCCAGCCACAAGGAGACTCGGTCATCCTCAAGGGGCCTCTGGAGGTGGGCTTGAATATTCGTCCTCGGGGTAATGATATTCGCGCAGGTGACCCGGTTCTTCGGGCCGGCGAGCGGTTGACGCCACCAGGAGTCGGCCTGCTGGCCTCGTTGGGCTTGAGGCAACTGTCGGTCACCCGGCGGCTGCGGGTGGCCATATTTTCCTCCGGCGATGAACTCAAAGAACCGGGCCAGAGTCTGGCGGTGGGAGAAATTTACAATTCCAACCGCTATACCCTGACCGCGTTACTGGCCGGTCTGGGATGCGATGAATTGGATTTGGGTCAGGTGGCCGATACTCCGGGCGCGACCGAGGCCGCTTTGCGTGAGGCCAGCGCCAATGCTGATGTGGTGATTGGCAGTGGTGGCATGTCCGTGGGAGAAGAAGACCACGTCAAGGGCGCACTGGAGCGCCTTGGCACACTGGAAATGTGGAAGGTGGCGGTGAAGCCCGGCAAGCCGCTGGCCTATGGGCGCATTGGTGGGGCGGATTTTCTCGGCTTGCCGGGAAATCCGGTCTCGACCCTGGTCACATTCTGCCTGTTCGTGCGCCCATTCCTGCTCAAACGCATGGGCGCCAGGCGGGTTGCGCCGCACCCTCAGCCCGTTCGTGCGGGATTTGACTGGCCGCAACCCCGCAACCGGCGTGAATATCCACGCGCCCGGATTCGTACGAGTGGCGACGGATTGCCGATCGCGGAGCTGCATCCCCGGCAAAGTTCCGAGGTACTGAGTTCCACAGTCTGGGCCGAGGGATTGGTGGAAATTCCTGAAGGGAGAGTCATCCAGCAAGGCCAGCTCATCAGCTTTCTCAGCTTTACCGAATTGTTTCATTGAGGGTCTTTGCCACAGTAGTCAACAGTATGCAGAGGGCAGCCGGCTTATGAACCAGTCCCGCGTCATCATTCAGGAGCAGGCATTCGATGCCGGCCAGGTCGTAGAGCAGATGTACCGCGATAACCCGCGGGTGGGTGCTGTTGCCAGTTTTCTGGGTATCTGCCGGGAGCTGAACGAGGGCTCCACTATCAGCAGCATGCAGCTTGAGCATTATCCCGGAATGACGGAAAAATCCATCGCTCACATCATCCTCCAGGCCCGGCAGAAGTGGCGGATTTACGATTGCGTGGTGATTCACCGGGTCGGAGTGCTGGAACCCACCGAACCCATCGTGCTGGTCGCCGTCTCATCCCGGCATCGCCAACAGGCTTTGGAGGCCTGCACTTTTATCATGGATTTTTTGAAAACCAGGGCACCATTCTGGAAACAGGAGGTGACGAATCAGGGTGAGCGCTGGGTCGCTTCCCGGACCAGTGACGAGCTTGCGGCCGACCGTTGGAAGTAAGTGTTTACATACGACACATATCCTACTATTTAAACTTCCCCAAGAAATTTCCACCGGTAAAAATAATTCCAATTATTTTCGCTTATAGTCTTGACTTTATTATGTTGCACCGCAATAATTGCTGCATTGCACAATCAACTTACCTTATTACTGAAAAGGAGATAGAACATGAATGCTGATATCAACAATGTGATGAAGAATGTCCAGGAAGCCAACGAGCGGACGATCGCTGCGGCTACGGATCTGAGCAAGCTGGCCACCCGTACCCAGAGCCTGTTGCTCAACAAGCAGATTGCCGCTTTTGAACTCTGGCTGGAAGCCGGTGCCAGGCAGATCAAATCCTTCAGCGAGATTCGCGACAGCCGCGAGCTGTTCACAAATAACGCCGAAGCCGTGCAGGAACTGGGCACCAAGCTGGTCAACACCCTGAACGAAGTGGTGGAAATCCAGACCCAGGCCCGCGATGAGCTGGTGAAGATGGTTCAAGGCAACATGGAAAAAGTTCAGGCTGCCGCGCAACCGGGTAAAAAGACTACTCCCGCCTCGAAAACTTCAGCAGCACGCAAAAAAGCCGCCTAAGACAGTATCACTGGCCGCAATCCCCTGGCGGTCAGTGTTGCAAAGGCTTTCTACCCCTCCGGAAAGTCGTGCATGGTAACTCCCCGGGTTTAACCCGGGGAGTTTTTTTTGCCTTCGCAAAGCAGGCCGGGTGTGTAAGATGTGAGCCGGTTTCAGCCCACAACTTATGGAGTTTTGCCATGCAGCTTTGCTATTCAGCCACTTCCCCCTATGTGCGCAAGGTCTTGATGACGGCGCTGGAAACCGGGACCCGGGCATTATTTGATACCATTCCCACGAGCCCCTGGGAAGCCTCAACGGATCTGGCTGAAACCAACCCCCTGTGCAAGGTCCCGGCGCTGATATTGGATTCCGGCGTGGCCTTGTTTGATTCACCGGTGATCTGTGAATATCTCGATTCGCTGCATTCGGGTCACAGGATTTTTCCGGATACGGGTATACAGCGATTCATGGCCCTGCGTCTGCAGGCGCTAGGAGACGGCATTATGGACGCGGCTATTTTACGCCGCCTGGAGTCGGCCCGGCCCGCGGCGATGCGATCTCAGGATTGGATCAGCCGCCAGCGACTGGCCATGCAGCGGGGCTTGGATGACCTGCAAAACAACCTCGACAGCCTGGGTGGGGAGCCACATATCGGCAGTGTGACTGCCGCCTGTGCCCTGGCTTATCTGGATTTTCGCTATGCGGATGAACCCTGGCGTTCGGACCGCGAGGCCTTGTCCGAATGGCATCAGGAATGGCTGCAACGGCCCTCCATGGTGGCCACACAACCTCCGGATGGTGCCTGAACAGCAAGAGGTACAAGGCCAATTTGTACCGGGCAATGCTGGTGCGCCAAAAAGCTGCTGGCGTCATAAACGTCAGGGCTGCGGCTCGGTTGATCACCCGGGTTGCCCTCAGGAATAACCTGAATCTTGTATAAATCCAGGTTGCTTAAAGGCCGTTTGAACCAGCGTGACAGGCTCAGTACATGTGCTGTCCACCGTTCACCGACAGAGTGGAGCCGGTGATAAAGCCGGCTTCATCACTGACCAGGAACAGCACCGTGCGGGCGATTTCTTCGGGCTTGCCAAGGCGGCCCACCGGGATCCCGGCAATGATCTTTTCCATTACTTTTTCCGGCACCGCGCGCACCATGTCGGTATTAATGTAGCCCGGGGCCACGGCATTGACCGTGATGCCTTTGGGAGCGCCTTCCTGAGCGAGAGCTTTGGTGAATCCGTGGATACCGGATTTGGCCGCGGCATAGTTGACCTGGCCGTATTGCCCGCCCTGGCCGTTGACCGAGCCGATATTGATGATGCGACCGAAACCACGTTCTCGCATCCCTTCAATGACATTGCGGGACATATTGAAGCACGAGGCCAGGTTGGTCTGAATGACGGCGTCCCACTGTTCGAAGGTCATGCGGTGCAGGGTGCCGTCCCTGGTGATACCGGCGTTATTCACCAGTACGTCCGCAGGGCCGAGTTCGGCTTCGATATTCGCCACCGCGGCCTTGCACTGCTCGAAATCAGAGACGTCAAACTTATAGGCACTGACACCGGTATTTTCGCTGAAGCGTTGCGCCGCCTCATCATTGCCGGCATAAGTGGCGGCTACCTGGTAGCCGGCGTTCTTGAGGGCGATGGAAATCGCCTCTCCAATTCCACGGGTTCCACCCGTGACTATGGCAACACGTCCCATGAGTATCACTCCTGAAGTCGTTGAACTGTCAAATATTCCAGTTAATTGGTTCCCGTCCAGAAACAGCCCTCCTGGCCGTTTCCGGACACGCAGCCCGAGAAGCGCGGTTATCGGGCTGCTTCATTTTCAATGGCTTAGGCCATCGAAAATGGCGGCACCTCCCTGTGCCGCAATAGTGTCCGACCGTTTCCG
>Ga0114931_10004158_pt1 | contig 18096 bp, 6 predicted proteins | sample 2SBtaG_FD_89579 | JGI IMG/M metagenome (GOLD analysis project Ga0114931, IMG submission 89579) | Deep subsurface microbial communities from Kolumbo volcano to uncover new lineages of life (NeLLi) - 2SBTROV14_V59a metaG | ecosystem: Environmental > Aquatic > Marine > Volcanic | place: Kolumbo...
AACAGTCATTGGGATAATTACTTGCCGACGCATTCCATTGCGCCAGCAACTGGCGGCGCTCGGCCTTATCCAATACCGCCAGTTCACTCAGGCGCGCCTGCGGCGTCGCAACAATCTGTTCCAGTAACTGACGGAAATGATCCGCCAGCCGCTCGATCGTCGAACGGTCGAATAAGTCCGTACTGTAACCCAGCCCCCCAAGCAATCCTTTTGGTGATTCGGTTAAACTCAGTGTGAGATCAAACTTGGCTGTTTGATGCTCACTACTGACCGGCACTAAATCCAGTTCACCGGCCTGCATCTCAGCCCGCGTTGCATTCTGCAAAATCAGCATGGCCTGGAACAACGGGCTGCGACTCATGTCACGCACGACATTGAGCTCATCGACCATTTGCTCAAAGGGCAGATCCTGGTGGGCGAAACCCGACAGAGTCGTCTCACGTACCTGTTCGAGCAAATTCACAAAATGAGGATTACCCGCGAGTCGTATGCGGAGCGGCAAAGTATTTGCGAAAAACCCGATTATTCCTTCAAATTCAGGGCATGTGCGATTTGCAATCGGAGTACCAATACAGACATCGTCCTGTCCGGAATAACGCCACAACAATATGCCGAATGATGTCAATAATGTCATGAATAGTGTGACATTATGCATTCGGCTTAACTGGTTAAGTTTATCGGTCAATTCTGACGGTAAATCAAAGCTAACGCTGGACCCGGAATATTTTTGTACCGTGGGTCTTGTCCGATCTGTAGCAAACGCCAAGTGTTCCGGCACCCCTGCCAGTTGCTCGCGCCAGTAGGCCAGTTGCCGTTCCAGCACCTCGCCCTGCAACCACTGCCGCTGCCAATATGAATAATCGGAATACTGCAATTGCAAAGCCGGCAAAGGGTTTGGTTGTGATTTTGCAAAGGCACCATAGAGTGCGGTGAGTTCCCGCATGAGTATGTTCATCGACCAGCCATCGGTAACAATATGATGCAAAGTCAACAGGACAATATGATCTTCAGCATCCAACCGAAGCATCGTGGCACGAAGTAAGGGTGCCTTACCCAAATCAAAAGGACAGGAGGCTTCCTGGTGAATCAGTGATGTGATTTCTGAATCCAGTATAGGCAGCCCTAAGCCATGAAGATCCAATAAAGCAACAGGAATGTGTAAGTGAGAAACAAGTGACTGGTAAGGTTGGCCCTGCCCTGAATGAAATTCAGTACGTAGAACTTCATGACGATCAATTAATGCGTTGAGGGCGCGATAAAGTAACGAGATAAGTAATGGACCCTTTAGGCGAACTGCAATCGGTACATTATAGCTTGGATTGCCCGGATCCAATTGGTCCAGAAACCACAGACGCTGCTGGGCGAAAGACAGCAACGGCTTCGGATCTTTACTCTGTCGCGCAACAGGCAACGGTGGGCTGCCTGCATCCTCCGCACTGGTTAGAAAATCAATTAACTCTTTCTTTTTCTCGCGAAGATCATGAACAATTTCCTCAGTAAGAACTCCCTTGGGGGCATCACAGCGCAAATCATTCCGCTCAACAGATAGCCTTATATCCAATCGTTTAAGCAAAGCAAGGAATTCTACAAGAGGCGTCATCATGGGATATATTATGTAGTTATTACAAAACTCGAATACACTGGTTGGTTATACTAGTAACATGGGGTAGTCACCCCGATTGACTACCAAAAGATCAACAAATCTTGAAGCTCACTGCCAATAAAACTATATGAGTAACACACTAAACCACTGGGTCAACACCCACATACTGGAGATAATTCTCATAATCGCTACACTGCTCCAGCTTTTACCTTACCCGTTTTCCCACTGCATAAGACTCTCATAACTACACCAGAGTTTTTTATACGGTGTTAGATCGTCCGGCACATTCAAACCTGCTTTTTCACGCTTCAGATAGTGTGCTGAAAAAGGAATTCTACCCGGCTCCAGTACTCTTACGTTTCCATGAGTATCTCTGGCAGCCAGAACCTTGCCTCTACAAACCGAACTGGGTGCCATGGGAATATCCAGCAAACCCTCGTCAAACAAATACTCCAGTTTGTTCTCTAATTCAGAAACGCTGCAATTTCGTGAAAATTTTATTCCGTATAAATGCAGCAAATGCTTTAATTCTTTCCAAAGTGCATCTTCTTCGTCAAAGGTAAACAACGGAGATAATGACGAGTCACAACTACCCAATGTATCCAGGCAGGCTTTTGTGGTTTTCAGTGAATTAATAGTATCGTCTAATGACGGGACACCATGTCGTTCAACCGATGTTTTGACTATGAGCTTGGAGGCATCCCCCATCTTCGCCGCCCGGGTACCTCTCTCCATAATTCTATAGGCGCCTTCCCTAGCAGCCGGAAAAGGCCCCATCCAGTGATGAAATGCATAGGAAATTTCTGCGAACGGAAACAAAGGCCGAAGAAATTCTTCAACGCCACGTTTCAGGACACGTTGTACAGCGACATCCTGGTCAACGGTACCCAACTGCGTTATACCCAACGTCAAGCTGGTAACACCGCTCAAGAGAATCCAATACCCTTCCAGCAATTGTATAAGAATCACAATAATCGGAGGTATAAGCACACCCGACAAGGGTGCAAAACTTTCCCTGTTTATAGGGCAGTCATGCTGAGAATAGTCAACAGCAAGCCATTCCACATAGGCCCATGCTTCAAATGCCTCCTTAAGTGATACCGACTTGGAATACGGAATACAATATGTAACCGGTCCTCCCTCGAACGCGGTGTAACCGGATGCAAATGCAACTTCGGCCAGGAGGCGTGGGTCGGGCGTGCCATGGCGGACCTGGACTGGCTTGGACAGGTCCGCCACCATTTCCCGATTTGCCGCTACGCCATGGTGGATTAACGGATAACCGTTCAATACACGTTGCTCTGTCGAACGCTCCACTAATAAGGCGGCGCTACAACCAAGGTAGTCGTTTTGTCTGGTATAGGAATCAATCGTAACGGTAAGGAGATCCGCATTCTCGTGAAGCATTCGCAACATGTGGTGCTGTTCTTCAATTCGGCCTACACCGCAGCGGAACTGAAGCAAAGGGTCGGATTTTTCCTGTCTCTGTTTGAGTGCGACAGAAAAATCCAATGCACTTCGACAGCCATGCTCATCAAGATCGTTTACTATGTTTTCAATTGACTTGCTTTGGAGATACAACGCATCTTCAGAGCGCTCAGGAATTCGGCAAAGCATCTCAAGCTGCTCACGGCGTTGCAACTCGAATCTTTCAGATCGGGCATTCAAACTGTTTCTGCCGTAAAAGTCAGAATATTTATAATATCATCCAGATCTGATGAAAATTTATTAAAGTTTCTAGGCCTGGAATAAACTTTGTCAAACCCCAAATCCAAATATCTTTGTTTTTCACTATCGTTATAATCGCCAACAAACAAGTTGCCACCTAACCAGATAGCAGGTCTATAGGCAGCTTGTATATTCTCTTTTATTGAGGCCATGAGCCGACTGGCTTCCGGGTATCCCTGGCCATTCAAAGTTGACACGAGCAACAAATCCGGCCTGTTATCAGCCACAGCTTCTATGACTTCATCCGCAGGCGTCAGTGCACCTAGATTAACTGTGACGCAGCCTCTTTCGCGACAAATCAGATCCAGCATCCGATTTGCAACGACATGTATGTCATTACCAAGAACACATAAGAGCACTTTAACTTGATTCATACAATGCTAACGCCCCCTTGCTCAAAAATTTGATTATATGCATATTCGCCGTTCTTATTGCCAATCCCGTTGCATGTGGTTTTTACGGGATATCGTCAAAGTCAGTTCAATGACATAGCCATACTGCATTTTTATATAGATATATTAGTGATAACTCTCAGTCAAGCGTAACCCATTATACGTAATATCCATCTCTTGGTAGCTAATTTTGACAAGCCCGTGCACCGCCGCGTAATTTCTCAGTAAAGGTCATTGCTGCTGTATATGTCATACCTGATTCTGCGCAATGTCCGTTGATTCATGTAGCATCAATTGAACTTCATCGTCCGATAATGCCTCGATATGATCCAATACCGCCGCGAGCTCCTCTTCATTTAAACCAAACCGATCACTGACATGATCAGAGAATTCTGACAAGACCGGATATTCAAACACTGTGACCAGCGGAATATCGACACCAAACCGTGTTTTTATTAGAGCAACTAATTGCGTGGCCAATAATGAATGACCACCTAATTTGAAAAAATTGTCATCCTTGCCTACATATTCCACTCCCAGCAATTCCATCCAGATATACGCGAGCAAAATCTCTATAGTTGTTTCAGGTTCGATGTAGCGTGGTCTATCCTGGCTAACAGCGAATTTTTCTTTGTTAAGTGCATGCTTGTCTATTTTTCCATTGGCGTTTAAAGGCAGTGAATCAAGTACCACCCATGATGATGGTTGCATATACCCCGGTAAACTGCGTTGTAAGCTTTCTTCCAGATCTGCAATAACCACAGTTTGGTCATTTTCCGGAACCACATAGGCCACCAATTTCTTTTCGGCACCGCTTCCTTCTGTCAGACATACAAATGTATCTCTGATATGAGTATTCTGTGAAATAACATGCTCAATCTCTTGGGGCTCGATTCGGTAACCGCGGAGTTTCAATTGGCGGTCAATCCTGCCCAGGAATTCGATAGTACCGTCATCTTTATAACGAACACGGTCGCCCGTTTTATACATGCGAGCAGATGGATACTCTGAAAATGGATCAGGCAAAAATCTTTCAGCGGTAAGATCCGGGCGTGCCCAGTATCCTCGCGCCAACCCATCGCCGGCGACATACAGTTCACCTGGCATGCCGACAGGGACCGGGTTCAGCCCTCTATCCAGAACATAGGCTAGTGAATTGCTGACAGGCTTTCCTATAGGCATAGTCGAAGCATTTTCAGCTATGTCATTTATCAGAAAATGCGTAGAAAAAGTTGTATTCTCACTGGGTCCGTAACCGTTTATCAAAGAACAATCCGGGAACTGTTGCACCAGCCTGGCAGAGTGTTCTATGGAAACTGCATCGCCACCAACCAGTAATTGATGAAGCCCCCTGAAACAATTGACGTCATACTCAACCATCTGCCTGAAAAGCGCGGCCGTAAGCCAGAGTGTATCCACTTTATTAATTTCAACACATTTAGCAATATCCGAGAGCGATAACATACCCTCATCGGCAATAGCCAATTGCGCCCCATTGAGCAAGGACACCCATATCTCGAATGTTGACGCATCAAACGATATTGGTGAGTGCTGTAAAAATACATTCTGCGGGTCTACATCAACATAGTTGGAATTGATCGCCAAACGGACAACGGCCCGGTGTGGAATCGAGACCCCTTTTGGTTTTCCAGTTGAACCGGATGTAAAACAAATATAGGCCAGATTATCTGCATGAATCACTGTTTGTGGATTTTTACCACTACATTTGTCAATAGCTGCTGAGTGTTCATCGATGCATATAATTTTCTTTTCACCACCCAGATTCAATTTTTCCTTCATAGAGCTATCACTAATTACATAGTCAATAGCCGCTTGATCAACGATATCTGCCAGGCGTTCCGAAGGATAGGATGAGTCCAATGAGACATAAACAGCGCCACACTTTAATATACCAAGAAGTGAAATGATCATCTCAGCGGAGCGTGGCAAACACACCCCTACTCTCGCCTCACGAGAAACGCCCTGGGACAACAAGTAGTGCGCAAGGCGATTTGCACGTTCGTTTACTTCCTTATACGTAACTGATCCACCAGTAAAGCATAAAGCCATTTGATTCGCTTGCTTTTCCGCCACTGATTCATACAATTTATGGACTGGCATGTCGCGCATATACTCAGATCGAGTTTTGTTCCAATCACGAACCAATATGCGCTGTTCATGCTTATCAATCAGCGCCAGTGACCAGATCTGTTTCTTCGGGTTATTTAAAGCCTGCTCGGAAATGCATTCAAAATGCCTGGCCATTCGACGCACAGATGTTTCCTGGAATAATGCCGAGTTGTATTCGAAAGTGCCTGTATAGCCCTTATCGGATTCTTGCATGATCAAGGACAAGTCGAATTTCGCCATCCGGCCAGCATAGATCGAAGAATTTACCTCCAGCCCCGGCAAATCGATAACATCATTATTATTTGGTTGGAGCGCAAACAATACCTGGAATAGAGGCGAATGACTGAAACTTCGCTCAGGCTGTAATTCTTCAACCACGACGTCAAAGGGCAGCTCCTGATGGGCAAATGCAGAAAGCGATTTCTCTCTGACCATCTGCAATATATCGAGATAATTAAGATCGTCGCTAAGATGCGCTCTGAGCACGAGCGTATTAACAAAGAAGCCCAAGAGACGCTCTGATTCCGGATCATTTCTGTTTGCGACAGGCGTGCCAATACAAATATCTTCCTGGTTTGTGTAGCGATATAACAGTACATAGAATATGGCCAAAAGCGCCATAAACGGGGTCACATTGTATTCATGCGCAAGAGTGCTGAGTGATTCAGTTGCAGCTGGGTTTAGCGAAAACCTAACGTAACCCGCTTCGTATGACTCTGATGCATTCCACGCATAATCGGTTTGTAAATTCAATACGGGCTGCACGCCATCAAGCTCCCTGGCCCAGTACTCCACTAGCTTGTCACGCTTGGCCCCTGATAACGTTTCCTCCTGATAAACCGCATAATCGGCATACTGGTATGCCAGTTTTTCCAGTGTCACCGGTTGATGAGAAGAAAATGCTTTATAAAGAGCAACAAGTTCACGAACAAGTATCGATCCAGACCATACATCGGTAATTATGTGATGCATTCCAACAAACAAGATGCTGCTTGATTCTGAAAGCTCAACAAAGCCAAATCGTGCCAGCGGGCCAAGTTCCAAATTAAACGGGCGTTGCGCTTCTTCGCGCAATAAGCATTTTACCTCAATATCATTGCCACCGATATCACACAACGATACGAAAATTGGCTTATCCAGCGCATTAGCATGAATTATCTGCTCAGGTATACCCTCGTTGCTGGAAAAGGTAGTCCGTAATATTTCATGCCTGTTAACGATGAAATCAATGCTTCGCATTAAAGCGGTCCGATCAAGCGCCCCCTTGATTTCCAGCGCAAAGAAAAAATTATAAAGCGATGTATTCGGTTGCAGCTGATCAATAAACCAAAGCCGTCGCTGTGCTAAAGACAACGGAATGCTGGATGGACGCTCCATTGCATAAAATGCAATATCAGTCGCGTTCCCTTTATCAGCGCTAATGTTCGCACCGGCACTATCTTCGATAAATTTCGCCATTTGCTCAATAGTCGAATTGTCAAAAATAACGCTTATCGGCAATTCAATATTGAACTCCTTGCGAATCCGCGACACCAGTTGGATAGCAAGCAAAGAATGACCACCCAGATCAAAAAAGTTATCACATACGCCAATCTGCTCGTGCTTTAGAACCGTCGTCCATATGCCGAGAAGTTTCGATTCGATCAGGTTTCTCGGCGTAACCAGTGGTTTGGCTTCTGATTCATCTACATAGGATTTTGCATCAAGTTCACCCCGCAGAATCTTACCCATCGCATTTATGGGCAGCTGCTCACAAAAAATAAACTTATTTGGAAGCATGTGAGCAGGCAAGCGCTTTTCACAGAATTTTCGAAAGCTTTCATTATTGACCGCACATAATTGTGGGACCAGATCCGCCGACATACTTTCAGGACCAAGGACGGGATCAGCACTTTCCTGCTCCGGCACCTCTTCATGGACTGCATACAGGTTATACCTGTCTGTACCCTCCAGAAGCTCGTCCTGTAACGTCATTATTCGAAAACCATGCGAAGTTAAATAGTCGACTACTTCCTGCAGCCTTCCGTCGTTGTCATGAACCTCCATGGATATTTGCTTTATTATTTTCCAATGCTCATCAGCGATCCCTAGGAGAACGTCCATTTCACTTTTCTGTACATCGATCTTTAAGAGATCGAGGGATTCGACACCTTCCTCTTCGATCATCTGCGAAATTGTACGCGTGCGGCAAGTAATCTCTTGCTGTTCAAATCTGCTTTTCAGCAGGTCGTCTATAACCTGTCCGGCATTGGATACCGGATCATCTTCAATATTTACATCGAGCTCATTCTGATTCTGTATATATCGTTTAACAACATTTTTCTCTTCTTCTTCGTCGGCATAAAATCCCGACATAATGGAATATCCGGGATAATAGGTAAATTCCGCGCCATCAGAGTGTGAGGAAATTGCCATTTCAAACAGCTTTACCCCGTCTACATAACGGTGAATGTTACTCGATAGAATTTCGAAGAGTTCGGGAACGGGTTCGAACGCATAAATTTTCAAACCTTTTGCACGCGTCTTGGCATATAGGCTGAATAGCCCGATATTTGCGCCAACATCGAAAATCGTATCTCCGTCTTTTATTGATACCCCGCCACGAAGGTAAGTATTGTCAATGAATATTTCGTTATATAAAAAATCTGTTTCATTCTTATTCAGATGTTTAAGTTCGAGTCCATTTGGAAGAAAATATCCTCCCTGCAGCGGCGAGGCTGACCCTAGCAATTCAGCAAAACAGACCAGATTCGAATTGACTGCTTCGACATTTTCATCGAAGATTGCCGCAGCCTTTCTTACCAATGGGTGCTCTTGTACGGTAGACTCTATCTCTTCGAGTTCGACTCGAAAACCGCGAATCTTAACCTGGTTATCCAGTCGCCCGTGAAAAACGATTGTTCCGTCATTTCGATAGCTTGCAAGGTCACTGGTTTTATAGAGGCGCTCTCCCTCAACAGTTGAAAATGGGTCTGGCACAAATGACTGCGCGGTAAGGGCGGGATTTCCAAGATAGCCTCGTGCTACACCGAAGCCTCCTATAAATAACTCGGCTTTTACCCCAGGCGGCACCTGCTCCATAGTTCTGTTTAGAATATATGCCCTGGCACTAGGCAATGGCTTTCCTACTGTATTTACAGGATTGTCGTCACTAATTGGACCATATAGCGTATCGACACAACATTCCGTCGGCCCATACATATTATAAAAATCAATTGTTTCGCAATCAGCGAGCTCAGACCAGAGCTTATCGGAGATACCATCCCCTCCGACCAGTACTTCATGTAATGAGTCCGCATACCGGGGCTGAAGTAAACCGCTATCAACTAACGCTGACACATGTAAAGGAGAACCGTCCAATACGTTGACCCCCGCATCTGCAACATACTCAATCATTCTGTCCGGCTCTATTCTTAAACCTTGCGGCAGTATGTCCAACGTATGCCCGTTAGCAAGTTGCATAATCTGTTTTATAGACGTATCTGCGGTTAGGGGGCCATTTACTGATATCTTCAGCGGCTTCTTCGGTATATTTTTATAAATGGTTGAATCGAATGCCGCATTAAGCACAGCCACTGACTGGTGCTCGATGATCGCAGCCTTTTGCTTACCCGAGGCACCCGATGTAAATATCGCATAGGCAGGGTCATGTTCGCGCCACTGCTTTTCAGTCATTGAATGTTGCACTTGTAAAGCTTTATCCGGTAGACGAGGTTTTTTTCCGCCAATTATTTCATCAAGACAAATAACCGGGTAATTGCTACCGCTCAATGACTCCAAATGTTTCTTCTGCGTGATAATTACTTTTGGCTTTAGCTCGCCAATCGTGCTGTTCAATCGCAACTCTGGACTGCAGGGATCCAAGGGAACAAATGCAGCCCCCGCCTTCCATACTGAGTAGAGTCCGATAAAATATTCTATGGAGCGACCTATGAGGAGTGCCGCATAGTCTTCACATCCCAAACCGGACGAGCGCAACACATCTGCTAACCGCTCAGCGGAATAATCAAGTTCACCAAAGCTTATTTCCGATCCATCATAAATTATCGCTGTCCTGGACGGAGTTGCCCTCGCCTGCTCCGCTATCAATTTCGGAATCGGTTTTACCGCTTTGCTGGCACCGTAGGGCGTATTGTATTTCTGTACTGATTTTTTGGTTTCAGGCGAGATTAGTGCCAGGTCTGATATTGCCGAATTTGGATGGCGAATCACATCTTCCAGAAATGCAGCGAAATCGCGCGTTAATGTGGTCACGGCAGGCGCATCCAACCTGCTTGTATCCGCCAGCACGCGGAGCTCAACCGCATCCTGAAATTCATGACATTCGAGTTTTACTGCAAACTCGTCTACCAGGCTTTCAAGAGAACGCACGGACATGATGGTCTGTCCGTCCGTCATCTCCTGCGGGTAATGTCGCCAGGCGAACCCCGCTGAAGCCATTTGTTCCGAATAGCATTCAGGAGCATCATTCCGCAGAACAGTGGAAAAATCCTGCCACTGGGCTATTTCATCGAGCAAAACGCCGATTTCGGTGGCGATCTCCAATAATGTTCGATCCGGTCTGACTTGCAGTTGAACCGGCATGGATTGAGAAAATGGACCGATGACGTTTTTCAGCTCATCAAATGACCTGCCATCCATTTCCACCCATACCACTGTATTCGGAAAATTTAAATAGCACCCCATAAAAGCGGACCAGACCGCTAAAAATATTTGCTCTGATGAGACTGCACGTTCGCGGCAAATTCTTTTTATCGATTCCTGAGCCTCTTTCGACAGGACCGGATAAAGGCTGATCCGACTAAAACTAACACTGCTTTCGCCAACAGGTTTTTCAAATGGGAATGCGCCACGGGCCGGCAGACTTTGAAGTGAATCCCGCCAATGTTTGACATCGTCTTCATATTCATCGCTTAGCAATTCCTTCTGCCATTCGCAGTAATGGACATACTCCAGACTTTGTTCATCCCGGCTTTCAGGGGTATCGTTGCGCAGGATCCGTCCGCCTAGCTCTCTAAAAAAACAGACCAATGATTGCGAGTCACCTTGCAAGGCAGGCAATGCCAGGTAAACAAAACTGGTGTAATCCGGGCAATGTATTAGATGTATTGCCGGGCCGGGGTGCTGTTCTTTACCAATAACGTTTCGTTCAATTTCAGAAATCACTTCCTCAAGCTTTTCGTCACAGCATTCTTCATCAACTTTTTGGAGATCGATTACTTCTAATATTGTTAAAGCGTTGTCATCGATCACCTGGATGGGGTACGTCATAGCAGGTAACTGAGTAAACCGCGTTTTGAAGATTTTGTGATGGTCAAGCATAGCCACCAGACACTCATAGAGCGCTGCCTTATCAACTGCGCCTGTAATTTGTATTACAGCACTATTCCCATACGGGTGTACGTCACGCCTGGCTTTTATGTGATTCAACTGCTGCGCTGAAAGTGCATAACCACTTATGATTGATGCGGATTCTTGTTCCGACAAAACCCTATCCCTCGACTATTCGGTTCACGAAATCATGTCGATTTCGACAAATTTTAAATGCGCAACCAGTGGCCACAGTATATTGTGTACAACCCATACCTTGGCCAGAGAAGTTTCGATTCAATTATAAAAACAGCTTACTACACTACTTATCGTGCATTGTCGCCATGAAAAAGTGCCTCGACGCTGCAATTTATGTGGGGTGCTAAGTCAATTTATCCGTCAGTGAACTTACTAATCGACTCACTCTATTGGGCATCTTCTTGTGCAAACGTGTATCCAGTGAAATTCTCAACTTATTATTTGTATTGTTTTCAATACCCTTGTGGATAATATTCTTGTGAAATATCACGACATCTCCCACCCCGTAGTTCGATACATCCCAGCATATATCCTTATCCAGGTTAACGCCCATTCCACCGACACCGTCCATTTTCATATGCGCCAGTCGTCCGTTTTTATGCGAGCCTCGAAGAAGGGCTAACCCCCCCAATTGCACTGGGCAATCAAATATCGAGAACCATGCGGTATAGAAATGCCTGATTCCCCGCATGTAAAAATAATCCTGGTGAGGTGGCGCTGCCATCTGAGGACTATTTGGAAAACATATACGAACCAACTTTTTGCACTGACTTGTAGTGTTATTTCCCAGAAGAGACGACATGAGTCGGCGAAAATGTCTGTCGCGTGGAAATCGACGAAACACCGGTGACTGTGACACTATAGCCCTGAATTCCTCATAGGCTGAATCGTGTTCGGAATCTGGTATATTGATACCGCTAAATTTCGGCATGCTCGAATCACTATCGTCCAACCAACCTGACTGCCTGCACGTGGACAGGATACAGTCGCCAATAGCTCTCATCTCATCGGGATTAATAAATTCCCGGAAAAATAGATAGCCATTTTCAGACATAGATTCCATAAGCGCTCTCTGTCTGCCAAGCAACGTGTTAGAAACAATCAAATCTCTATGTATCCCCACCTATACCATGCCCCTTGCGTTAAAAGCTCGAAATTAATATTTAATTATTACCCAAATCCATAGCAATCGATTCTTGTTACTATCTCAAGTATTCCTGTTGCAATTTCAAGTGTTATTAACAAAATATAATTTTTATAGTGCAACTAGTGCGGTTGCAGAATCAACATTCGCTCACTCCACAATCCGTATAACTCCTCAGCAATCTGACATCTTTGTTCCGCATGATCCAACCCATTTCTGGTCATCAGATCTCCCAGTGGAATATCGTCATGTTCCAGCTGTATAAGCAAATTATAAATTAGGGGTGATAGGTTCATATGCCTCTGTTGGGTTGTATCAATACCTCGAAAGCTTCCTTCTTGTTTCTTACCAGGCAGCCGCCTGCTTGTATGCACCAGATCGATGTGCCCGGGCAGCGATACGTTCATATTCAGGCACTCTTCAGGTAGATTATTACGCTTCACTATCAAATAATCACCTATAACGAGATGCGTCAGATCTGTTGTCAGAAAACATGTCAATGCGTCTTCATCCGAATCAACAATAGGTTCAGCATTATTGTTAAATGATGTATTCAAAAGTATCGGCACATTAGTGATAGCGCGGAATGCATCAATCAATTCCCAAAAACGCTTGTTGATCTGCTTGGAAACCGTCTGAACTCTCGCTGTTCCGTCAACATGGGTGACCGCCCCTAGTTGAGATCGATACTCTTCCTTTACGGACACCACAAACGTCATAAATGGAGGTTCACTTTCTTGCGGTATATCGAAATAAGTATGTGCGTATTCATTTAGCACTGCGGGAGCAAATGGCCGAAACCCCTCTCTTTTCTTTACCATAGAGTTTATTAAAGTTTTATTATCTTCAGGGCGCGGATCCGCCAGAATACTACGATTTCCCAAAGCACGGGGACCGAATTCCGAACGCCCCTGCACCCAACCAACAACAGCGCCTTGACTTATCAGTTTAGCAACTGTCTTTGCTGGATTTTCCATACGGCTAAACTCTACCAAACCTACCCATTTATCCAGGATTTTTTCAATTTTCTCATTGGAACCAACATCCTTCCCCCAATAGACATGCTGCAATGGTTGATTAGTATGGTTTCCCTTCGAATACTTCTGGCATACATGCAGCGCCGCACCAAGGGCACACCCGGCATCATGCGAGGCCGGCTGTACAAACACCTCATCAAACATTGAGCTGTTTAATATTTTCCCATTTAACGAACAATTGTGCGCGACTCCCCCCGCCAAGCACAAACGTTTGGGTACAGTAGATTGAGAGAAAATATTCGTAATTTTCCGTGGGTACACAGCATTGCGGTAATGCTCTATTTGATGCAAGGCAATATCCTCTAGCGCCTCCTGAAGTGATGCTGCTAGATCTTTGTGATCCTGCGTGATTTTCTCACCTCGCCTTCTTAAGCACACTGAGTTCATCAATCTCTGCGCCTTTCTATCGTGAATTATATATCGTCCACGAGATCTCAGAGTATATAACGTCTTCAACAGATCGCGAAACCTGGCAGGATCACCATAGGGCGCAAGTCCCATCACCTTATATTCGTCAAAAATATCAAACCCAAGAAGCTTGATGATATCCAGATAAAAGAAACCCAGTGAATCAGAAATCGCCGTCGAAGATATACGCTGCAACTTCCCATCAATTCCGTGATATACCGCGCCTGCCAGGGCATCCCCCTGGCCATCTATAGTCATAACCAAACTACTATCAAATCCCGACATAGAAAAAGAACTTACCGCATGCGCCAAGTGGTGATTGACAAATACCAGCTTACCAGGATCGAAATCGTCGCCTAGGTCTCTGCGCAGGGCCGCCCCTAAAAGGGCGCGCCCGTCTTCAAAAACCTCCATCCCCGGCATATGGAGTAACAATCTTTTTAACGCTGCGTTAACTCTTTTCTCTGACACGTAATAAGCGAAATAATCCACATCGGAAATATTCAGGCCGGCAACATCTAAACAATAACGTATCGCATTCGTCGGGCGAGCATTGGTATGCTTTATTCGGTTTATACGCTCTTGCTCGATGGCCGCAATTACCTCGCCGTCTTTTATCAAAGCGGCTGCAGAATCATGGCTGTTTCCCTTCCCGAAATTGAACTTAAATCCCGTTTCATGGTTAAAGTCGCCGCACGATGGATCATATCCACCTGTAATTCCGATGACTATCATCCTAGTGGTCCTTCATTTTAGTTATAAAATACCCGGCGAAACCAAGTTAAAGAGAGGCCCAGGAGAATGATCGTGTTTCAATCAACAGTACCCTCAAGGCTGAAAAATGGCTAAGCAATCACCGGTTCCCAGCGTACGCAACATTGTTAATAATTAGTTTTCGAGAACAAGGCAAAACGTCTTACCTGTAAAATGCCATAACGCCAGCATTAATAGCAACTGATAAAAACATGGGGGAAACAACTCAATAGTGTGCGTGAAGCATACTCATGAGCGCAGTACAACCCGACACATTACCTCAGTCTGATAGTGGAATATGCGCCCAATATCCATATACATACATCGCTTATTAACTGGCTCATCTGTCCACAGAAATATGCGCTTTGAAATCAGTCCTCAGTACGCTAGTATCATAAAAAAATTACCTTGGAACAGTCGATAGAGTTGACAAAAATGTACGCGGTGACAAAATAGTAGATATAAATTTTTTCAATAAAATCAAATTTTTAGAGAATAAAATTACAGATATCTCTTAACAGATCGTCAGCATGGTTTATAACGCCACACTTGGTGGCAACAGCCTATGTCATCTCTGAATACCGGCGCAGGGTCGACGAGTCGTATCGGTGGTTTATGACGGCAATAACTTAACTGATCGCTGACAGACTGTGGAACTTAATTATTTCGACCCCGATGGATATTGTCTGAGGTCGGTCAGTGATTAGTGATCACAATGATCTTCGAGGACTGATTCCTGTTAAGTCGACGGTTAATGGCTTACCCGGGTGATTAAATAACCAAGAACTGCCCGGGATTGCGGAGGGGAAGCCCAATATGGATAATCTGGATAGCCTTGATAAACGCACGTCGTTGTTATCCCTAGAACGTCGACGGTTGTTAGAAGCTTTACTCAAACAAAAACATCGCCAGCATAATTTCTCGGACGCGATTTCCCCTCGCCCCAAGGGCCTTAGTGCTGTCCCGTTATCCTACGCCCAACAACGCCTATGGATCATTGACCAGTTAAACCCTGGTAGCGCTGCATATAATATTTTTTCCGCCTTACGCCTGACGGGGCCTTTGGACATCCCCACTCTGCAACGCAGTCTACACAGTCTTGTCGAACGTCACGAAGCATTACGTACATCGTTCATGGAAGACACAGGAGGCAGCCCTTCTCAAATTATTCGTTCAGAGGTATTGCTCGATTGCCCTCTATTGGACGTGAGTTCACTCCCCGAAAACGTTCGGCCAACCGTTATTAAAGCCATGGTGAATAGCGAGGTATCAAATCCATTCGACCTCGCCAACGACCCCCTGATTAGAGTCCGCCTCCTTCGTTTGACAAGCGAAGAACATGTGATTCTTCTAACACTGCATCATATCGTTAGCGATGGCTGGTCAATGAATATTTTGCTGCGTGAAGTAGCAATGCTGTATCAGTCGTTCATCAATCACCAGCCCAGCGCACTACCGCCGCTTCCGATTCAATATGCGGATTTTGCCTGCTGGCAACGGGAATCCTTGCTCGGTGACACACTGGAAAAACAGATTGAATACTGGCGCAAGCAATTGGATGGTGTTCCGAACATTCTGAGACTGCCTACAGATCGACCGCGCCCTACGACGCAAAGCCAACATGGCGCAAGTTTTAATTTGCACGTTAACGCCCGAATTTCCAAGCAACTTATTGAGCTAGGCCACGCCCATGGCGCGACCTTGTTCATGACATTGCTATCGGCGCTTAACGTCTTACTTTATCGCTACACCACGCAGCACGACATATGCATCGGTTCACCTATCGCCAATCGCACCCACCCGGACACTCATGGCTTGATCGGTTTCTTTGCCAATACTCTACCCCTTCGCAACCACCTGTCTGGGGATCAAACTTTCAGTAATCTACTCAATCAGGTACGTAAAACGACATTAGCAGCCTATACACACCAGGATCTTCCTTTCGAGCAGTTACTCGATGAACTGAAAATAGAGCGTGACACAAGTTACACCTCCCTTTTCCAGGTGATGTTGGTTCTGCAGAATACGCCGGCTACAGATGTGCACATTGATGCGCTCAAACTTGAACGCATTGCAAGCGAACATCGTACCTCCAAGTTCGATCTGACCGTGGGGTTTTCGGAATCCACCGATGGTTTAAATGGGACTTTCGAGTACAACACGGATTTGTTCGAACACGCTACTATAAAACGCTTAGCTAACAGCTTTAGCAGAGTACTTGAACAAATCGCCATGCAACCGGAAACCCGCATAAGCGAGTTCAAGCCGCTCGATGATTTCGATCAACAGCGACTGAAAAAATGGAACGCCACCGCTTCCAGCTATGCCGTGGAAGATAAAAGCGTACACAAACTCTTTGAACTTCAAGCTATAAAAACACCTGAATCAACGGCGGTAGTATTTGAGAATCAGCAGCTAAAGTACAAGGAATTAAATGACCGGGCCAATCAACTGGCTCACTATCTGGTTTAGCACGGTGTGGGGCCGGATGTCCTGGTTGGGCTCTGTTTGGAGCGCTCACTGGAGCTCATTGTTGCAATCCTGGGCATATTGAAAGCAGGCGGGGCCTATGCACCCCTAGACCCGGCTTATCCTTCTGATCGCCTTGAATTCATGCTCAATGACATGGACGCGCCATGCCTGATAACGAATAAAGAGACGGCAAAACGTTTGCCCGACGAGGACCGTGACTACATTTTTATTGATAAATTGGAGGAAACGCTTTCCGCGTATCCAAGCACTAATTTGTCGCGCCATGCTTCCCTGGACAGTCTCGCTTACGTTATTTATACATCCGGTTCTACCGGGCACCCCAAAGGCACGGCAGTCCCGCACAGAGGTCTGACGAATCTGATTTTATGGTACAGCGGAAACAACGCTGATCGGCTTGATTACGATGTAAGCTATCTTCTAGTCAGCCCAATTAGCTTCGACTTGACCCAGAAAAATATATTTGCGGCCTTGTCGAGCGGCACACAGCTGTATTTGGCAAAGTCGAACGTTTTTGACCCCGAGGCCATCTGCAGTCAGATTAGTCAATTTGACATATCAAATATCAACTGCACACCCAGCGCATTTTACCCGTTACTGGAATGCGCCCGGGACTCCGATAAACTGCGCTCATTAAGAAATATCATGCTCGGTGGCGAACCCATCAGTACATCGACATTACAAAAATATTACGGCGTTGACGACGCCGCCTTGTTCTATAACAGTTATGGTCCGACCGAGTGCACCGATGTCGTTTGTTATTACAAGCTCCCCTGCCAGGAGCTGGAAACGACCGCCACTGTTCCAATTGGGCGACCTGTTTCCAACACTCAACTCTACATAGTTGACGCCGACTTGAACCCCGTTCCAATCGGCGTAACGGGCGAACTGTGTATTGGCGGTATCGGCTTGGCACGCGGTTATATAAGGCGTCCTGACCTGACGGCCGAGAAGTTTATCCCCAACCCCTACAGCGACACACCCGGCGCGCGCCTTTACCGCACGGGCGACCTCGCCCGCTACCTGCCGGACGGCAACATAGATTTCCTGGGACGCAAAGAC
>Ga0114931_10004159_pt1 | contig 18095 bp, 14 predicted proteins | sample 2SBtaG_FD_89579 | JGI IMG/M metagenome (GOLD analysis project Ga0114931, IMG submission 89579) | Deep subsurface microbial communities from Kolumbo volcano to uncover new lineages of life (NeLLi) - 2SBTROV14_V59a metaG | ecosystem: Environmental > Aquatic > Marine > Volcanic | place: Kolumbo...
AGTCGTTCTTGCCGTTTTCGTTGGCCTCGGGGATGGTGTCGGTCTTGTTCCACTGGCCGCCGATGACCACCGGGTGGTTGATATCTCCGCCCATGAACACCACGTAGACCGTGTCGTCGACCTCGGGCAGCGTGTACGTGCCGAACTCGTCACCCACCATGGGCACCGCCAGCACGGCCCAGTGAGACTGATCGTTGTCACCGCCGGGCAGCCACGGAAACCGCACCTTGACCCGTCCTACCTTGGCATCCTCATCTTTGTTCTGCGTGACGATGGCGTAGTACACGCCGCAGAACGCCATGTCGGACGTCGATTTTTTGGGACCGCCGGCGCTGCTCACTAGGTACCCTTCTCCGCGTCGCGACAGCCACGGATGGCGCACTTGTAGCCGCCACCGCCGCCCTCTGCGCCGGGTTTGGTGTGGGTGTACGTGTGCGTGACCCCCTCCAACAGGTACTTGCCGTTGAAGGTGTCGTCTGCTTTGTCGGGGTTGACCGTGACCTTGACGACGATGCCGGCTTTGAGATCGGGGTTGCCTTTGGCCAGTCCTTCGGCGGTGACAAAGCGCATCAACAGGTCTGCCAGCTTCGCGGTGGCGATGGCCTTCGCCTCTTCCACCGTGGTCACCGGGTGATCGACCTCGTAGCTGATCGCGGTGCCGAACTTCTTGCCCGCCTTGTCCGCCCCGTCTTTGCCCAGCTTGGAGCTCGCCGCCTTGGCCTCGCCGACGATGGCTTCTTTCTTGATGGGATCCCAGCCGTGCACGACCACCTTCTCCACCGAGCTGACGCTGGTCAGCCGCGGTCGAAACTTGAACAACAGGTTCGCCGCGGTCGGGTCCTTCATCACCAGCTCGATGCCCGAGTCCTTGTCGGTCTTGGGCGCGTCGAAGTACAGGTCTTTGTCGTGAACCCACACGTCGAAACCGAGCCGCTTGGCGCGCGTGCGCAGAAACTCCAGGTGGGTCTGGTTGTGCTGATAGATGTGCTCGTGGGTGATCTTGGGGGTGCTGCCGCACTTGGCCGACAGCCCACAAGACGTCGCGATCTTTTTGGCCACGTCCTGGTCGGACATGTCCTTGAACGTCTGCGAGAACCGCCCTCGCAACAGCCGGTGCAACCGGTTGAACGCTCGGATGGTGCAGGTGCTGGCGCCGCCGCTCATGTACACCGGCTCGATCCCGACCACCTCGCCGATGAAGATCTCTTTGTCGTTGACTTTGATCTTCACGGGGTCGGCGTGGTCGACACCACCGTTGGAGTACTTGTGGCCAGTGTTCTTGAGCCGAATCGTCGCCATATCCGGCTCGGACAGCTGCATGTCGACCTGGAAGGCGGCCAGATCGGTCTCTTCGATCTTTTTGCCGCCAACCTCGACCTCGACGTTGCTTACTTGTGCGTATTGGTCGCCAGTCTCAGACACGTGCGTTCACCTTTCGATCCTAGGCGCCACCACCACCGGTGCCACCGGTGCGATCACCGCGCTGGCCCGACCCCGTGCCGCTGCTGCCACCGCCCGAGCCCCTCTTCTTGCGTACCTTGGTGCGCACCTGATCGGCCTGCTTCATCTTCACTGTGGCCGTGGCGCGGCATGGGGTGCCGTCGGGCAAGAACATGGTGTACTTGACCGACACCGACTCGACTACGCCTTCGAACCGCGGGAAGTTCTTGCCCCAAACGAAGATGCACTTGGGCGGACGCTTGTCTTCCTCGCTGCCGCTTTCCTTGACCTTGGTCAGCGCCAGCAACGGCGCGACGAACAGTTTGTAGGCGTCGCCCTTCTGCTCGTAGAAATCGCAAAACAACTCACAGGAAAGAGTCATCGGCTCGGCGTTGGTGAACTCGAGCACGTGGGTGTCGCCTTTGGACGACTTGTGCTTGTTCCACGGAACGCTGCGATCGACGCTGATCTCCTTGGGGTTGTAGAGCGCGATAAAGTCCGTCTTTTCATCCTTGTTGTGGATGACGAGGGGGATCAGCTTACTGTCCTTTAGCTTAGCCATGGTCTACCGTTCCGTTCGCGTTCGATCTCAAGCAGGCGCACCACCTCGGCGTATACCTCTTCGGCCAGGGCTTCGACATTCATGACCGGCGCGGCTTTGCCCTTGTCGGCACCGGCAGGCGGAGGAGTCGGCTCGGGCTGGCCACGGGTCGCGGCCGCAATCTGTGTCTGTGGCGTGAACGAGATCAGAGTCATCTCGGCCAGCGACATGCCGCCTTCGGCATCTCGTCCCTCGGCCAAGATGTGTTTCGCTGCCTGCTCGAACCACGCGGGCAAATCACGCGAGGTGTCACGCGCCGCGCGAGACACGGCCTGCTCCACCGTCTCGGCCCGCGTCGCGCTGGGAGTCACGCTGACTTCGGACGACGGCGTGGGTCCCGTGCGCACGAGCTCGGGCGCAGCGGTGGGGGCCCGGTGTACGGCACCGCCGCCGCGGGCCGCCTGTACGTCCTGGGGCGCGACGAGCGAACGAAGCGACTCGCCGGCATGGGACGCTGCCTTCTGGATCGCGTTGGGCTGCATGTGCGTGGGCTGGCCCTCGCCAAAGCGGGTGTCGGTCACGGGACCGGTGGCCGTTTCGGCCGGCGACATCACCACAGGCAACACGGCCCACGCAGCAGCGGCCCGCATGGTTGCCGACGACGGCGATGCGGTCGTTTGGCTGGCCTGCTCGGCCAACGCCAGAGCACGCGCCGCGCGCACCGTTGGCGACAGCGACCGTCCCGCAGGCGTTTCGGACAACGCGACGTAAATGGACTGGAACCCTTCGGGCAAACCGGCCATGCCGGCCATCGTCCCAGGTTGGGCAGGTTCGGCAGCCCCCGCCTCGGTGTCGGCTACACTGGACGCGCCCGCCGGAGCAAACACCCCCGCCTCTGCCACTGCGTTGGCCGCCAGCAAGTCGAGCGCTGCCAGCGAGTGCGGCACGCTGCGATCGGCATCCGCGGGCACGATGCCCAAAGACTGGGTGGCGCTTTCGGGCCACAAGAACGCGCCTCGCGGCGCGCGCGCTACGTGCGCCAGCTGCGGCGCGAGCCGAGCCAACCCACCGAGGGTGGCGGGACGTGCCATCGGTGTGCCAGTCGCAGCCGGCGCCCGCGCTGCCGCGCCCCCCGCCGCGGCCAGCTGCGCGGCCTGAGCCGTATGGGCCGCCACACCTTGTTGTTGCGCGGCCAATGCACTGAGAAACGTCATGTCGACGGCCTGGGCCATGGCCTGGATGCCGGCCGGGCCGGTCGCGGCGAGACGCGATGCCTGCACCGCCTGCGCCGGTGTAAAGCCGTACACGCGCGCGGCCATGATCAGCTCCGGCGACACGAAGTCCAGGGATAGATCGGAAGAGCTGGTCTCCTGCTCCGCCGACCACGACTGCGCGATGGTGGCGGTCTCCCCCGGCCGCCCCGACCAGGATTGCGCCAGCTGCTGGCTGGTGGCCGCAAGCCCCGGTGTGGGCTGGGCGATCATGGTCATCGCTGGACTGACAGCGGCTGCCGGCGAGGAGGCGGCCAACGCGGCGGCGGGTGCCGGCGAGGAGGCGGCCAACGCGGCCGCCAACGCGGCGGTGGGTGCCGGCGAGGAGGCGGCCGCCAACGCGGCGGTGGGTGCCGGCGAGGAGGCGGCCAACGCGGCCGCCAACGCGGCGGCGGGAACCAGCTGGCCAGTCGGCGTGTAGGCCAACGGTGCCGGCGCATCGGCAGTTGCTCCATCGAACATGTCGGCGGCAGGCGCAGCCACAGCCGGTGGCGCAATCACCGTGGCGTCGAACAGGGGTGCGGTGAGCGGGGTAGCCGCGGCGGCGCGACGTGCCAACGGCGAAAACGCCGGCGTCACCAGTGGCGCCGTGAAACTGGTGGCCAGCGCTGCCGTATCGCCGGCCGGCGCAGACACGGCAGGTACGACGTTCGGCAACGCCGTCAGGGCTCGATGGTGGGCCAACGGGGGTTGCGGCAGGTACGTTGCCGGAGCGGCTTCGGCCATGGTCGCCGCAGGTGTGACGACCGGCGCCAGCAGCGACATCACCGGCGGCGTGAGCCCGGCCAAGAATGCGCTGGCCACCGCGGCGGGCGACAGCGCTCGTGTATCGAACAGCGATGCGGGACCGGTGGGGCTTACGCTCGGCAGCGCCAACAGTCCGCGCAGCAGCGGCGCGACCGGCGACGAAATCAGTCCGGCGGCCAGGCCCGAACCGGGAACCGGCGGCGCTGTACGCAAGATTCGATCGGCCGTCGACGCGGTGTGCAACACCGGCGCGGCCGGGGGCGGCGCGGCCGGGGGCGGCGCGGCGCGGCTGTCGTCGGCCGCCGCAACTCCGGCGGTGCGGCGAGTGCGCGGCATCGCGGCGGATGCGATCTGCGCAAACACTTCGTCGGGGGTAGAGGCGTCGTCGGCGATGACCGGCGCACGCGCCGGGTCCACCGTCGGCCGCTGGGCCGGCGCCGCAGCACGCGGACGCGGGGGCAGCATCGGCGAAACCACGGGCATCGGCCGGGCCGACGTCGCAGCGGCAAAATGCGCCAGCGGACTGGTGAACGCAGCGCTCGCGGGCTGCTCGGGCTGCGGCGGACGCAGGTAAATCGGGCTGGGTGCCGCCAGCCGCGCGCCCAGCTCGGTGCGCGGCTCGCTGGCACGCATGGCGGTGAGCGTCGGCATCGACGCGCCGGCAAAGCGCGCCAACCAGCGGTCGGTCCACGCCACGTGGGTCAGTGCCGCCGGCCGTGATTGTGCCAGGGTCGACAGCGCCGGCGGCGCGACCGCAAGCGTGGTGGTGGTCGGCGCGATGTGCGCCGGCGCGACGGTCCGGGCCAGCTGCCGCGCGGCGACGACGCGAGGCTGCTCGCGCACCAACGGGTTGCTGATCGTTTGCGCCGCGTCGAGGCCCACGACCAGACCGCCCATGCCCACAGGCATGGCCACGCGTGGACCGGCGGCCGGGGCCACCGCTGCGGGCTCACCCGCCGCGTGTGCAGCGAGCACCGACTCGGTCAGAAGCTCGATCGCGCGCGCCGACGGCGAGCTCGCGTAGCGCACATCGTCCGGCGCCGAGGCGGTCAAGGCCGCTGGAGAAGGCGCCGCCGCGGCAGGTGTCGCCACGCGCTGTGCTGGCGCAACGACCTGACGCAACAGGTGACTGGCAGCGAGGCGCTCGCGGGCTGCCGGCGTGATCACCGGCACGACCGCACGAGACACGGCCGTCGTGCGTGCGCCAGCAGTGCTGCGTGCGCCAGCGGTGCTGCGTGCGGGAGGCACAGCCGCCAATTGTGCCGGGGCCACGTAGTGAAACAACGGAGCGGCCGCCGTGGTCGCCGTCGCCCGTGGCGACCTATCCGCGTCGGCGTCGGCGAGCACCGTGCTCAAAAGCTCGGCCGCCTGGGCCGCCGCAAACGGCACCAACGGACTGTACGCACGCAGCGGTGCCGAGCTCGGCTGCGCCGGCCGCACGATCGTCGGCGACTGAACCTCGGGCGTGATCACCCGCTGGGCAATGCGCTGAGCGGCGCGCTGCTGGGCCGCCTGGGCCAACGCGGGCGCGACATACTCGAGCCGCGCCTGATCGAACTGGCTCGTGGCCAGGGTCGGCCGCACAGTCTCGCCCGGCCGCGCCGCGCCGCGCCGGGGCGTCGCCATGGCGACCGTTTGCTCGATGGCCGCGCGACCTGCCGCCAGCCAGTTGAGCTCGTCGCCGTACCACGGCACCGGAAACAGCCAGCTCACCTCGGGGGCAGCCAGCGACTCGCTTCGGGGCGCATCCGCCGCGTACCCAGCCCGCGCGCTGGAAAAGTTGTACCGGGTCCTGGCCACGCGCTGGGCATTCGCCACATACGGTGACATCAGCTTGTCGGCAAACGCGAGGCTGCGCAGTGGCCGCGACCGGCCAACGGTGGACGCCGACTCGGGAGCCCAGCGATTGGCCACGCGGGCACTGGAGCGCTGCGCCATGCCGGTGGTGCGCGGCACATACGGACGTGGCGCCGACAGCGCCGCCGTCACCGCAAAGTCTCTGCCCCGTCCGCCTCCGCGTGAACCTGTCGTGTGAGTCGCCATCCGTCGCGTACGCCCTTACTTGCCCGGGGTGTAGGTCAGGCCCTCGTGGGCGATCTCGAGGGTTTCGATGGCAATTTCCGCTTTGGATCCGTCGTACTCGGAAAGCTCCCACTTGGTGGGCCAGCCGCGAGAAAACTCCCAGGAGCAGACTTCGCTCAGGTCGGTGTTGAGCTGGACGATCTTGCCGTTGGCGCGCTTGAGCTGGGCCATGCCGTCGTCCATCCAGGCGCGCTTCCACGCGATGAGATCCTTGCTGTCGCCGCAGAACCCTTTTTTGAGCACGATCGGGGCCCATTTGGTCGCCCCGACCAGACGCCGCGTGGTCAGGTTCTCGCCGCCCTGCTTGTAGTCGACCACCTCGGTCTCGTACTTGAGCCCGCTGACGCTTTTGAAATAGGTCTCACCTTTCTTGTGGTGATCGATTTGGATGATCACCCGGAAGCAAAAAGCGGTTTTGGGATCAAAGGGTCGTTTGTTGGCCACAGCTCAACTCCACAAATTCATTCGGCGTCCGCGCCCATGTCTTGCACGACTTGGATCATGATGTATTCGGTGGGAATCGCGGGTGCGACTCCGATTTGGCAAATCAATCGTCCTTGGTCCACGACATCGGGAGGATTCGTTTCAGCATCACATTTTACGTAAAATGATTCTTCGGGATTCCCTCCTGCGAACATCCCCTTCTGAAACAGCTCGACCAGAAACAGCTTGGTTGCGGTCTCGATGTTGTCCCACGTCCTGGAATCATTGGGTTCGAACGGCACCCAGGCCATGCCCATGTCCAACGAGCGGCGTAACATAATGAAAATGCGTCGGACGTTGACGTAGCGCCAATCCGGATCGGATGACGCGGTGCGTGCTCCCCATGGACGTATCCCCCGAGAAATCCGGAAGCTGTTGATCCCCTCGGCGTTGAGCATCCCCAGGTGATCCTCGGTGACCCGGACGCTGAGATCCACCGCCCCGACCATGGGCACGTTGGCCGGCGCGTGGTGGACGCCGTGCTCCGTATCCCGCTGGGCGTAGATGCCCGCCATGATTCCCGACGGCGGGATGACGCGCGTTTTGCCGTCGGCGGCGGGCATGACCATCCACGGCCAGTAATACGCGCAATACGAGCTGTCCGTGCGCCGCCGCCACGACTGAACCTCTTCGACTTTGCGGGTTTGCGGACAGTCGAGGATGGCGAACCGGTCCTTGAGGTTCTCGCACAGATCCACCATCGCGTCCTGCACCCGTTGGCTACGCATCTCCCCCAGTGGTCCCGGCTCGCGTTCGAGCAGGGTCATCGCGTCGGGGCAGGCCAACAGGGCGACCTGGTCGACCGCGACCAGGCTCATCAGGCCGACGCGCTGGCCGGGACCGTGGTCGTAGCCGATGAAATCCTCGGGAGTGAGCAGACCGGTGCCGTCACGGCCGCCACGCAGCTTGGTCAGCGGCTCCGACTCGGGCAGGTTGTGCGGCGGTGGCGACTTGGTGTGCAGGTCTTCGAGCCGCACCAGCCGCGACTCGGCGCCGATGACGCGCGGCGCGTAGCGTCGCGAGGATGGGTGCAACTGCAACCGCTTGAACACTTCTTTGCGATCGCGCAGCACCACCTGCAGCTCGAACTCGACTACCTCGAGCCGGGTGGGCGCTGCCACGCGGTGGCGGCGGTTGACGGGCGTCTCGGAACCCCAGCGCAACAACCGATCGCCCACCTCGGTGAGCACGACGTAGTCGGTGTTGTCGCGGCTGCGGATGCGCACCAGCTGGCCGACCTCGAAGCCCCGGGTCGAGCTCACGTGAGCCTCACCCGAGCCGACTTCCAGATCGAGGGTGAGCAGCGCGTTGGCGCCGGCCCCCTGGACGAACCGCACCCAGATACCGTTGCCCCACTCGCCCTCGTTGAGCGCGGTGACCCGCAGGGTCGGCTTGTTCCAGCCGTCTTCGACGATGTACTCGGCCAGGGCCGCGTCGTCGAGCGAGCCTCCCTCGGTCTGGTGGGCGACGCGCACCACGTAACACGTGGTGCCGCCATTGCGGAAGAACGACTCGATGGACGCGGTGAGGTAGTGGGAGGACGTGACGCCGTAGATTTCGACGAACTCCTCCCAGTTGCCGATTCTCACCGGCTCGTTCAACGGCCCTTTGTGGGTCAACCCGACAAAGCCGACGATGCTCGTATCGGCAATGGTCATGGCGGCCGAAGTTGGTTCGGCCATGGTCGGGTAAACACCGGGTGGTCTCATGTCGGCGGACGGTCGCATGTGCATGGCTGGGTCCTAGCTAGCGATTGCGTGCATCGTTGATTTCACGGTTGATGCGAGCGATTTCTTTGAGCCAGATGTGCCGCTCTTCATGCTCCATCGACAGGATGTCGTCGAGCGGCCAATGAAAGTGGTAGGCGATGTAAGCGACTTCATTGTAAAGCTGGCTCCGCGGATAGGTTGCGACCATCCACCCAGTCATCCCTGGCCGGACTGGCCTGCACCCCCTTCCTGGCTTTCACCTTCCTGGGTGACCAGCACGTTGCCGCTGACCAGATCGACGTCGAACTCGTGCTCGCATTTGGGGCAACCCACGTGCAACCGCGGCGAGCCCTCCTCGTTGATCTTGCGGTAGAACTCCTGCAGATACGCCAGGTCGGTGGAGAACAGATTCTCGATGGTCTCGACCTGGACACGCTCGAGGCTGCCGAGCTTGGTGATGACCCGGGACAAAAGCACGATGACCAGGTACGCCCGGTTGGACTGAACCCGATAGTCCTGCAGCGGCAGGATCTCGTCTTTGGCGGTGGCAAGACGCATGGTGCCATCGCGATGAACGGTGCCCGCCTCATCGACGAAACCGCGCGGCAAGCGGAAGTTGTACTCGGTGCGAAACGCCATGGGTGGCCTCTCGAAACAGCAGTGGTTGGAAAGACAGAAACGAGCAAAAACGAAAAAACCGCCCGCCGGAAAAATCCGAGACGGGCGGGGTCATCTTACAGCAAGTAAGCGCGTCCGTGGCGGGCGCTACATGTCGGTCTTCTCCGGTTTGAGCAACATGTTGCGCACTTTGCAGGTGACGGTAAAGGTACGGATGCTATCGGCGGAGCTGTCGAGTGCGTCGGCGCTGACATCTGTGAGCGTGCAGCCGTAGATCTCCAGTTCCCCCAGGTTGTCCCCCTTGGGCGATAGGAACGAAATCGAGCCGTCCATCTCGTTGGCGAGCGTCATGTCGCCCTTCACCAGGTAGGTCTCGGCCAGGGTAGACCACTCGCTCCAACCGTGGGTCATCGGCATCTGAAGCTTCAGGTCACCGATCTCGACGACGCTGGGAATCCACGTGTAGTCGCGCCGCTTGCCTACCCGAAGCTCCTTGAACTTCTGCGAAACCTTCGGAATTTCGCAGGTGATCACGTGGTCGGTCGGCATGCTGCCGAGCTGGACCTCGAACGAGTTGCAGCGCCACTGATCGGCCTGTTTGATCCCCATGCCCTGAACAACTTTGTCGTCGCCCTTCTTGTACTTACACACTTCGATCTTGTGGACGAAGTCGGCGTAGAACGCTTCGCCGCTGTTGGCGTCGAGTTTGTTGAAGTTGATCTCCGAAATCCAAAGCCCGGTCATCTCCATCTGCGCCTTGGACTTGAAGCCCACATCGCACGCATGGGCGATTGCGGTAATCGGCTCGGGCTGATTCTTGAGGGTCTGGTTCATGTGGTTAATCAACGCCTTCGACTGACCAATCAGGATGGTGGACTTGAGGTCGTTGTAGGACAGGTTGCCCTGGATGTGAAACCCGCGGTCCAGGGGACCACCGTGCATGGTCTTGGACTCGGCCTTGGGCGTTCCGCCCTCGACCTTCTTGGTGTGGCCGGCAGACTCGCCACCGATCTCGATTGAGAAGCTATTATTCGCAGCAGCAACTTGAGCCATTTTTGTCTCCTGTTGTCTAGATCTAGAGGCCGCTTACGGCCGCGCTCACCCGCCGCACGGCAGTACCGTGAGGCAGATGAGTACGTCCCTGACCCGGCTGGTTTGAGTGAAACACGACCATCGTGTTCCACAGCCTGATACGACGGGGGCCCAGAAGACCTTCCCGGGCCCCCGCCACAAAAACTTCCTACTCTTCGACGCCGCCGCCGGCCGGCATCTGGCCGATGCGGAAGATCACGAACTCGGCCGGTTTCACCGGGCAAAGTCCAATCTCGACGATGAGTTGGCCCGCGTCCACGACCTCGGGCGGGTTGGTCTCGTCGTCGCACTTGACGTAGAACGCCTCTTCGGGGGTCACGCCCATGAGCGCGCCGGTGCGCCAGATCAAGGTCAAGAACGCCGTGATCGTGCGCTGGACCCGCTTCCACAAACGATGATCGTTCGGCTCGAATACGACCCACTGAGTGGCCCCCTCGATGGACGATTCCACCATGATGAACAGCCGGCGCACGTTGATGTAGCGCCAGGACGGGTCGGTGGACAGGGTGCGCGCGCCCCAGATACGGATCGCGCCGCCCTGCATGGTGCGGATGGCGTTGATGCCCTTCGGGTTGAGGAGGTCCTGCTCGGCCCGGGAGATGTTGTACTTGAGGCCCAGGGCACCGCGAACGATCTCGTTGGCGGGAGCCTTGTGGACACCGCGCTCCGAATCAACGCGCGAGTACACACCGGCGATGTGGCCCGACGGCGGCACGAAAATATTGCCGTCGTCCGGATCGAACACCTGAATCCAGGGGAAGTAGTAGGCGCCGTACTTGCTGTCGCGGGGCCGCGGCAACCGGTCAACGCCGCCCTGAATCGTCTCGGGCGAGTCGAGGATGGCAAAGCGATCCTTGAGGGTCTCGCAGTGGCTCAGCAGGGCTTCCTGCACGGCCGGCGAGGTGCAGCCGGGAGCCGCCAAGATGGCGATCTCTTCGATTTCCTCGAAGCACTTGAGACCGGTGCGCTGGCCGGGGCCATTGTCCTTGCCGATGAACGCGGCATCTTTGGACACACCGCCGCCGCCCCCCGTCGAGGCTTTGGCCTTGTCTTTGTCCTTGCTCTTGTCGTCTTTGGAGGCCGACGCGGTCGAGGTCGTCGACGCGCCCTCGGGCGCCCCCACGTTGACCACGAAGCAGCGCGAGCCGCCATTGTTGAAAAAGCCGTACACGGCGTGGGCAAGGTGGCGCGAGCACTCTTTGAAATCGCCGAAGGTCTTTACGAACTGCGACCAGTTGGTGATCAGGACTGCTTCGCCCGTGGGCCCCTTGGACGACTCGCCCAAGAAACCAACCGTGTTGGTGCCGACAGCTTCGATTGGTTTCGAGCCGCGATCGACTTCTTCTACGTAGACGCCTGGTGAAAGATAACTGGTCGCCATTCGTCAATCCTTTCGTTTCTAGTTCCTGGCTATGTGTTGGCGTTGAATGTCTGTTATTCGCTGAACGAGTCGGGCAAAGGCCCCGACGGCCCCGAAGGTTCCGGCATACGCCTTCACGAAGCCTCCGGTAAATCTTCTTTGTTGAGCAGCTGGCGCCCCCCCGGCCCTTGCTCGGTGCCCTCGGGCTCGTTGAGATCGCGGTAGTTGAGCTCGGGTGGCGCAGTGACGCGGGTGAACTCTGTCTTCGAGTCCGGAATGATCGGGATCGCCGTCCAGACCTGCACTGCCGGCCGTACCGGCTGAGACAAACTGCCCCAGAACCGCGCCAACGTTCCTTCGTCCAAACGCGAGCTCATCTTGAGGTACAGATCGAAATCGTCTTCCCAGGTCTGGCCACGCAGCTTGTCTTTGGGCAAGGCGCGGTTGTCCATGATGGTGCGAATGACCAAGCCCAGGAGCAGCTGCTCGTCTTCTGGCGTCTGCGCCCATGTCGAGATCAAATAGTCCAGACGGATCCACAACCGCCGCCGGCGTTTGTACTCTTTGATGGTGCCGTCTTCCTGTTCCTCGACAACAACCTCGTGAGCGATGTTGCCGTCGACGCCTTCGAAGTCGACCGAGATCTGATAGAGGTAAACCGAAACTGCGGGCAACTTGCCTTCGACGGCGTCCGGCTTCGGCGCCTCGTCGACAATGTGAACCCGCTTGTAGCCATTACGCTTGAACTCATCTTGCAGCAATCGGGACAGGGAGTCCGACGTATCTTTGATGATGTGGTGCTGTGGCGGCATCGTGCGTGCGGATCTCCCCGGTACTTCCCCGCGAGCCGGTACTGTACAGGCCCGGAATTTTTGTCGTCAATGGCCAGACGTCCACAGAAAACCAACAGCGTGACTTTTCTTTCGGACACGGTGGCAGTGCAGCAGTGCCGGTGGGGCTGTTGTCTTGCCCCCGCCGATGGAGACCATTGGAGGGAGTTTGTGACCCCAGCGCGTGAATCCGGAGGCAACACTTGTTACCGCCGCCGGCCCCTCCGACCTTCCCCGAAAACGAGGCACGAGGCCGAGTTAGGCGGATGGGCCGAGCCAGCGCTGCGAGATTCCTGGATGCTACGGTTGGGCTCCCCCTGGCCTGCCGGCTACTTGCGTGCCTGCTCGGCCAAAAACTTGTCGAGGACCTTTTCCTCCCTTGTCCTGAGGGGTCCGTCGAGACGCGCGAAATTCGCGCGGGCACGTTTGCCCATGGCGATGGCCCGCGCCCGGTAGTGCGGCCCCATTGCAGCAAGTGCGCGGGCGATGGCGTATTCGGCCAGCGCCGTTTTCGCCGGCCCGGCTTTGGCTTTCTCCACAATCGCGAGAGACGAGCGCAGCAGAGGCAGCGCTTCACGCGGCTTGTTCTGGCCCAAAAGTGCGCTGCCCAGCATGTACAGAGGCACGGACTGCCCGAAGTGACCAGGCGGGAACCGCTTCTTTGTGATGACGTCCATCAACCTGGCGTACTTCACAGCGCACGCGTAATCTTTCGCATCCAGGCAGGTAGCCGCGAGGCTACTGTACGCCGAGGCAAGCTCCGGAGCCTCGTCACCGCGTAGTCGGCGAATCCCAGCGATCGCGCGCGCCAGCAGCTTGTGTGCGGCAGCGGGCTTGCCGACTGTGCTTTTGGCCGCTGGCCGCGTGTTGCAATACGTGGTCCACAATGGCTCCAGTCAGCTTCTTCGCATCGATCGTCGCAACGAGTGATGTGCAGAGTCTATCCGAAGCCTTGTAGTCTCCCGCTCGAAGCAACGCCCAACCGAGATCGGACTTGGTGTCTATCGCTTCCAGGCTATCGGCACCAAAGGTCTCGTCGTAGATGGCCACCGCGCGGCGCAGTGTCGCAATCGCCGCTTTGCTGTGGTCCTGCATCGTGTGATTCTCGAACAGGGTCACAAGCCCCCGCCCCACCGCGATGTGATGGGGCCCAAGCGCACTTTCTAACTGAGCAATGGCCTTGGTCGCCTGTTTTTCGCACTCGTCGTACTTGCTCATGTTAAACAGGCCCTGGGCGAGTAGCCCCCGGGTGCGTCCAATCCGCATCAGGTCATCGGGCCGGTGCTTCTCGAACAACGCCAGCGCAGTTTTCGCGTGCTTCAGCGCGCGCTGGTACTTGCCCCCATCCATCAAAATCGCCGCCATGACGAACTGATACTGGGCCAGCTGTGCGGGCACCGCGCCCGCCCGCTGGATCGCTGCCCGCGTCACGCGCGCATACACCAGCGCCTGCTTCAGGTTGTGATCACGTTGTCCGGCGTAGAGTGTCTGATTCATCCACAACCTGGCCACCCGCCTGTCCTCACCCGCGCGGGAGGCATTGGCGACGGCGGCGTCGAACGCCCGTTGTGCCTCAGCGGACTTTCCCATTTCGAAGAGGAGATTGAACTGCAGCTCACGCGCCGCCGCGATCAGGGGCGGATAGCCGGTTTTGGTAATCGGTTCGATCAGCGGTTGGAGCACCTCGAGCGCGCGAACCGAATCGCTGGTATCCCACAGCGAGTAGGCATAGCTGTATCGAGCCTCCAGGTCGTCGATCCGGCGCCTGGCTTCCGGGTCTGCCGGTGGCGGAGTCAGCTCGCGCAGCCGCCGCAAATCGGCGCATTCGTCGAGATGGGGCAGCCCCTGCGCGGCCTCGGTGGCCTTGCGCACGGTCGCTTTGCTCGGCGAGTTGGTCAACACCTGGATCAATCCGCGAATGCGCGCGCGATGGCTCTTCAGACAACGGCTGCGCAGATCGAGCATCTCTTCGGACTGCGCACCACGCAGCGTGGCCATGCACGACTGTTGGTGCTGGGCGACCCACTTGTCGGTGTAGTTGTCCAGAACCTTGATGACTCGGCTGGCACGGTCTTCGGCATTGGCGGCGCCCGAGGCGCCAAAGGCGCTGCGCAGCTGCGCGCGCGTCTGGTCGTTCCACGTGGGCGCGATGGCTTCTGCCGAGGTCGTGCACATTGCCGTGGGCTGGGCCGCGCGGGCGGGCCACAGCAACGCCAGCGCCGCGGCTACAGCGGCCACGATGGCCACCCCCGCCATGATGCGGTTGCGCCGGGCGCGCGGGTCGCGGCCCAGCGCGTCGAGCAACTGGTTCATCGAGGCGTAGCGATCGTCGGGCTCGGTGCTCAAGCCGCGCATCACGGCCGCGCGGCACCACGACGGCGCGACGCTGCGCCGGCTGGGCTGCGTCAGCTCGCCGTTGGTCACGGCCTCGGCCAGCTCGGCGATGGTGTCGCCGGCAAACGCATGCTCGCCGTACATGGCGTAAAACGCGACCAAACAAAACGCGAATTGATCGGTGCGCTCGGTCGTGGGCTGGGCCAGGTGCTGTTCGGGCGCCATGTAGCGCGGTGTGCCAACGAGAGAGCCGGTGCGGGTCAACGGCTCGTGCAAAGCGCCGGACGAGATCTCGGTGCCGGCGCCACCCTTCGTGTGCTCGCCGCTGGGCGCGGCCAGACCGAAGTCAGTGACCTTGGCGACGCCGTCGCGGCTCACCAGGATGTTGTCGGGCTTGAAGTCGCGGTGGACGATGCCCGCGGCGTGGGCGGCGGCGAGCCCGCGCCCGGCGCCGCGCAACACGGGCCAGATTTCCGACCAGGATCGCCGTTCGGCTTCGAGCCAGTCGCCGAAGGTCTGGCCGTTGATGAACTCCATCGCGATGTACACCCGACCGCGATAGCTGCCCACGTCGTAGACGCTGGCGACATTGGCGTGCGCCAGCTTCGCCATCGCCTGGCCCTCGCGAAACAATCGCGTTTCTTGCACCGGACCGCGGTCGCTGCCCGTGAGCCGGCTGTGCAGAAACTTGAGCGCCACCTTGCGGTCCAGCTCCGGGTCGTGGGCCGCGAACACCGCCCCCATACCGCCTTCGCCCAGCTTGCTGAGCACCACGTAACGGCCCACCAACGACCCCGGGCCAAGCTCGACGCTGACCTTCTCCGGCGGGCCCGGCGCCTGCGCATCGCTGTACGACAGGGTGTCGGCGTGGGATGCGTTCTTGGGCTCGTCGGACACGATTCGGGGCGCAACCTACGAGAAAATGTCGCAGGTGTCCGTGTGTTTCTGCTAGCCGAGCGATGACGCCAATTCGGCCAGTGCTCGGCTGCCGTCGCGGAACACGGGCCAGCCGTCGCCGACCAGCACCGCTTCGATAGTTGGCAGCGCGGCCAATTTTTTGGCCGCGCTGACCGCCGCTGCGCGGTCAGATAATTTGGCCTCGGGCAAAAGGCACAACCGACCGCCTTCGTGAGCCCGGACGAGGTCGCCGGTGACCAGCGTTGTGCCGTTGATCACAAGGGCGAGCTCACCGTGCGTCTTGGAGCCGTCGAGGGCCAGCGCGCGCATTCCGGGCACGACCTCGTCGCCGTCGTCGAGCCAGCGGTCGCAGGTGATCGGAAAGTCGTCGCGCTCGCCGGCGGGACCGCACACGGTGGCTGCATACTCGGCCGCCAGCTCGGCCGCAGCGCGGACATGATCCGAGTTGGTGACGACGATGGTCGCCACGCCGCCCAGCTCGGTCAGGTGCGCCCGGTCGTGGTCGGACAGCGGCAGCGGATCGACGACCACGTTGCCGCCGTCGCACCGCCACAGCAGCGAGTGAAAGTCGATGTTGCGTTGCGGGTTGAACTCGGACCAGCCGAACAGCTCGGGACGGTGTAGGCGCTTCATGGCGCCAACGTACCAGGGGTATCCCTGAATGTCGCCGGCTGGCGGAAGCATGTATTTGGGGTGGTCCCCCTAACTAATACGTGAGCAGCTCGTCCAGGTGGCCGCGCTCCCACGTGCGGGCGCGCTCGTAGTGCTCGTACTGCGCTTCGTCGCGCAAAAACTCCGGCGGGTGGAACTGGCGGCGGCCGTTGACCACCTTGACCTCGTGCACCTGATGGAGCATCTCGTGGTAGACGATCCACTCCACGAAGTAGCGCGGCACAAACGCGCGGTCCAAGGAGCGATGGATGCGGATGAGCTTGTCCTCGACCGAGTAGCTGCCCATCTTGATCGAGTTGCGCCGCCGCGGCCGGCCGCTGCGCTGGCCCCAGGTGATGCGCGCCTCGATGCGGTTGGCAAAGTAGCGCGCGTTGATGTCGTCGAAGATGTCGCGTAAGTCGTGGACGGCGCCCTTGGTGGTCATCGCCCGGGCGCTCACCCGGCGGTCGTCGGCGCGCACCCGGTGCTGGTGATCGTCGATGTAGTCGCCGAGCATGCGCGACGAATCGCGATCGTTTTTGTAGATGTAGCGCGCCAGCGCGCGGGTGATTTGTGGATTGGCGTCGGCGAACATGTGGTGCAACCGGACCTTGTACAGCGGCCCGTGGTTGCGTTCGCGCCGCACCGAAATCATGGTGTAGCGATTGTCAGTAAAGGTAACGGCCAGCTGGCCTTTGGGCAGATGGGCACGAATGCGGCGCTCCAGGCTGCGCCGCGCCAGCTCGCTGGCGGTGTCGAGAGTGCCGTGGAGGCGCCGCGACTGCTTCGGCGCCGACTGGGTGGGCCGGCGCTTGGTGCGCGCACCGGCCGGCATCGCCGCGGTGCGACTGGACCCCTGGGCGGCCAAGGTTTGGGGAATCGCGCTGGTATCTGCACGCGACTCGGTGGACTCGTGAGTGCTCGAGGGTACGGCACACTCCTCGGATACTCTGACTGCAGATCTCACACCCTCTCCTTTACGACGGCGACGTCGGAGCAAAACCGGGCTGACGGCGCCGCAGACGCCGCAAAACCCGAGGTGGTTGGGCCGAAGGAGAGACGTTGTTGCCGCCTCGATTCGGCCCCCCTCAACTGCTTCAGAATCGTATCAGCGGGTTTCATGTGTGATCAACTTATCCACAGCCCTGTGAATAAATAAGCATAGCCCAACGCAGTGACATTCAAAGGAAAATCGACGCAAAACAACCACGTACGCAGTAGCGTACGAACAGGCAATTCACAGCCTGCCGACAGCCTGGGCCGCTGCGTGCTGCCCACAAAACCCATCGTATCAGGGCGACGTGACCAACCAATTTTTTAGGCGATCCGCCAAGATCCTGAGATCACGGAATCAGATCTCCAACTGGCTGATAGAAAAGACAAAAAGATCCCTGGTGCGATCCCGTGATCCGATCCCGCAGATCCCGGGAGGCCGAAATTCTGGCCAGGTGGTGCACCCTGTTGAGAGGAAGCGTGCAACCGTGTGAGAGGGTCGGTTGGATGCAACCCCACCCAGCCGATTGGTGCCCCGGTCCCGCCATATATCGACCGGGCCATCCCCGGGGTCCCGCCATATCGACCGCTGCGGACGGAAACGCCTGGGCCATCCCCGCGGTCCCGCCATATCGACCGCTATATCGACCGCTATATCGACCGCTATGCGGACGAAACGCCTGGGCCATCCCCGCAGTCCCGCTATATCGACCGCTATGCGGACGAAACGCCTGGGCCATCCCCGGGGTCCCGCTATATCGACCGCTATGCGGACGAAACGCCTGGGCCATCCCCGGGGTCCCGCCATATCGACCGCGAATCGGACGAAACGCCTGGGCCACTGCCGCGCTCCCGCCATATCCACCGCGAAGCACGAAGAAACGCGAAGCTTGCGGGTACAGGCATGCTTTTGGGGACAGCTGTCGCCGGAACCACCGGCCTACCTGGAGAATCTCACGCGGTGAACCACCGGCCTACCTGGAGAATCTCACGCGGTGAACCACCGGCCTACCTGGAGAATCTCAC
>Ga0114931_10004160_pt1 | contig 18095 bp, 12 predicted proteins | sample 2SBtaG_FD_89579 | JGI IMG/M metagenome (GOLD analysis project Ga0114931, IMG submission 89579) | Deep subsurface microbial communities from Kolumbo volcano to uncover new lineages of life (NeLLi) - 2SBTROV14_V59a metaG | ecosystem: Environmental > Aquatic > Marine > Volcanic | place: Kolumbo...
TCGAGCTTTCGAGCGATCTCGACCGGCGTCAATCCGGCGACCTTCACCTGACCGATCAGCCGCAGCGAAACCTTCCCCGACGCATCGACCATCTGCACCTCACCGTCGATCTCCGGGGCGTCGGGCGAATGGATCTCGATGACGTCCGGCGGCTCAACCACGTCTCCCGTGCCCGCCACCGACGCCTCCCAATCATGAATAAACGCGTTGATCTCGCGATCGCTCGGCGAGCAGCCGCTTGCAAGACAGAGGAAACTGACTGCAAGCAGTCCCAATTCGAGACTCAGCCCGGCGCGTCCCGAAACGCCCCGCCACCTCATCGCGTCGTCAGTCGTTTTCCTCGCCTGCGTCGGTATCATCCCTGATGACTCACCCATGCTCACGTTCGGCGCCCTTCCTTGGGCCGCCGCTCCCGGCCTGTACCCACTCCGCGCCACGCAGGGGGACCGGCCTTTGGGAGGCGATATCGTTCTGCTTATCGGGAGACGCGCGCGGCGACTGAACATCCGATTATCAGCATGGATTCGATAAAACCGATCCGAGCGTCGACTGCGCGGGATCAGGAATCAACGCAGAACCCGCCGGTAGGTGCCACCATTCATGGACCTCAATCACGAGACCCTGCAAAACCGACCGCCACACCGGCAGAATCTGCCGACCCGATCTCGGCATATGGGCTCTGTCCCGCGTTGACGAACATCAGGCTGATTATTCTCGGAATATGAGGCGGCCACACCCAACCTCGTTCATCCAAGCGGCCCATCCCAAATCTCGCTGTGATGAAAAACCTTGGTGTTCACCGACTCGGCTGCGAGCACGCCCTCTCGTGCTATCCGTCAAGGCCGCTTCTCCAGGCTTCCGATAACTAGAGGTAACATCCGCCCCCCGTGGCGGGCGGTCTGTCAGGCCTCGTCTCGAAGCGTCGACCAAGATCAGGCCTGAGGTGCAGGAAGTACGCTGCGGTCCTCCCTATTGAAGAGAGGACTTGTCCCTACACGATGCGGCCAGCGAAGCCATCGCCCGCCCACCTGTGGCGGGCGGACAGGAGCCAGGTATGTATCGCCAATTCTTCGGACTGAAGTCTCTGCCCTTCAACAACACCCCCGACCCGCGATTCTTCTTTAATACGCCGGATCACGAGGAGGCCCTGGCTTCGCTCCATTACGGCGTGACCCAGCGCAAGGGGTTTGTGCTGGTCACTGGCGAGGTCGGGTCCGGCAAGACACTGTTGAGCCGCCTGCTGCTCAACCGCCTGCCCTCCAACGTGCGGACCGCCGTCATCACAAACACTGCTCTGACCGGCACCGAACTACTCGCCGCCATCTGCCGAGAATTCGAGCTCGACGTCGCCGGGGCTTCGACCGCGGCAGAGTTTTCCCATCGCCTCGAGCGGTTCCTCCTGGAGCAATACGCCCGCGACCGGCTCGCCGTCGTCATTCTCGACGAAGCGCAGAACCTGCCGATCGATTCACTCGAACAATTAAGGATGCTCGGCAACCTGGAAGCCAACGATGCCAAGCTCCTCCAGGTGTTGATCCTCGGCCAACCGGAACTCCAGGCAGCATTCCGCCGGCCGGACATGCAGCAGACCTTCCAGCGCATCTTCCGGGCCTTTCACCTCAAGGGGCTGGATCGCGCGCTCACCACCGACTACATCGCCCATCGCTTGAAAACGGCCGGTCTTCCAGAGGATCAATCCATCTTCGACGATCAGGCGATCGAGGCGGTGTATCAGCACTCCCAAGGGATTCCGCGGGTCATCAACCAGATATGCGACAACGCCATGCTGGCGGCCTACGGCGAGTCCAGGCGCGAGATTTCCGCGCCTCTGATCCACGAGGTCGTCGGACAAATGATGTCTCTCTCCGCACCGCCGCGCAATGAAGCCGAGGTCGGGGGAGTGAGGACCGAGAAGGGATTCTCGGTCCAGCTTGGCGACAAAGACCGACGGGAGAATCTAGGTCGCGCTATCCCGGCGGCATCGTCGAGTGATGAGCCCGATGGGATGACCGTTCCGGAAAGGGCCGGCGTCGATCCTGCCACGTTGGAGACCGGCCTCGGCATCGAGAGCCCCGCCGAGCGGCGTATGAAGGAATTGGCCGAGCGTTTGGCGTCCCTGGAGAGATCATTCGACGACGTTCGCAAGCAAGGAGAATCGGCTGTCGATGGCCGAGCGGCCCAAGAGCAAACGGTGGCGCTGCAAGAGCGGACCGAACATTTGCTTCAAGACGTGCAGGCTCTCACGCGCAAGCAACAGTCGATCTTCACCCAGGAGGCCGACCGTCGGATACAGGAACTCCTCGAAAAGGCTCGTCAGGCGGCTCGGGCGGTTCAGGAAAGCGCACGGGTGGACGTTGAGATGGCCCGCAAACAGAGCACGGACCTCCATGAGCAGACCAAGGCCCTGATGGGGCAGGTACAATCCCTGGCCCGCGATGAGCAATCCAAGTTCGCCGAGGCCGCCGAGCGTCAGGTGCGCAAGCTGTTGGACCAGGCCGGAGCGATGGCAGAGGCCGCCGAACGGCGTGCGTTGGCCGATGTCGAATCAGCCCAGCAAAAGAGCGCCGCCCTCCAGGAGCAGACCCGCCAGCTCATGGATGAAGTGCGGACCTTGGCTGCGAATCAGCGATCAGAATTGGCCGATGTCATCACCAAGCAACGTGCCGAGCTGGAGACGGTCAAACAGCTCCGCGCCGAGACCGCCGAACTCCACGAAAAGGCCGCCGGGTTTCAGAGCGAATGTCAACAGCAGGTCCGCAAGACCGTCGCAGAAGCCGGGGAAGTTTGCCAGCGAATGGAGGCCCAGGCGGCGGCGATGTGGTCCGAGGCCGGCTCACAAATGCGCGAGCTGCAAGGGCAAATCCGTGGGATGCTCGAGGAGGTTCGAGCCAAGGGGGACGCCTCTCAAGACCGAGCCGCGGAACTTCTCGCCCAGCAGCGAACGGACAGCGAGGCTGCTCAGCGGCAGATCGACGCCTTCACGGCGGCGATGTCCCAACGCGCCGCCGAGACCGATCGTGAGAATCGCAAGGTACTCTCGGCCCTGCAAACCGAAGCGCGGAACATCGTCGAACAAATCCGCGGCGTCCACACACGCGCACAAACCGAAGCCGAAAAAGCCCGCGCAGGCGTTGATCAGCTCGTTGGCGACATAAAAACCAAGGTCGAATCATCCCACAAGGAGATGACGGAGCTCATCGCAGTGGCCGAGAATGAAGTTCAATCCGCCTGCGCTGCTCTGCACGCCGCGCGGGAGCAGGCCCTTGCCGATGGTACGGACTGTCGCCGGCAGGCGGGCGAAGCCATCGAGCAAACCAGGGGTCTGTTGGACGAGACGAGAGATCAGTGCGAACGACTGCTGGGCGAGCTGCGCACTCAAATCGCCGAACAGACCGCAAAGGCCAAAGCCATCTGGCAATCCAGCGCCGGCGAAGGCTCCCGAACCCTCAGTGAACTGAGCACTCGGCTCGCGGACGCACGCAAACAGACCGAGCTCGCCCGATCCGAACTCGAAACCCTGGTCGCCACGGCCCGCGAAGAATTGAACAAGACGCGACAGAATCTCGAATCCAGCATCCAGCAACACCAGGCCGACGTCGGTCGGCTCGACGAGGAAGCCGGAGGAATCAAGGTCAACCTCCAGAAGAAGTTCGCGGAGGCCAAGGCCGGCCTCGAAGCGATCCTGGAGCAACACCGCCGCAGCGTGGACGACCGCGCGGCCCAACTTGAAGCCCATACGGACCAGCGGCTGGCCAAGGCCGAGACGCACGCCGACGACCGCATCACACAACTCAAATCCGAATTGAACGACACGGCCGATCGCGCGGAGAACATTTACAACGAGCTGCGCAAGTCGGTCCGGATCGTGCAGACCAATGCGACCGAATGCCTGGACCAGTTCCGACTCGAATCGGACCACATCCAAAAGGAATTGTCCGAACTGATGGATCGCAATCGCAGCGCGCTGGAGGACACCCGGGTGGGCGTCGAAAGCCTCACCCAGCAGGCTGGCAAGACCACCCAGGCCGCGCGCGCCGAAATCAAGCAACTGGAAAACGAGGCCCGCGCCGGAGTCTCCAAAATCGCAGCGGATTTCGAGGTGATTCTCTCCCGGACGACGGACAAAGCCGAAGCTATCTGCACAGAATCCGAAACGATAGCCGGTGAGATGGCGCAGCGCATGGCCGAGACCCAGGAAGAAGCCGCCAAGGCGGTGCAAAGCGCAGAAAAGACGACGGGGATGATCCGCCAACAGGGCAAGCAGTCGCTGGGCGAGGTCCGCTCATGCCTCAGTCAGATGAACGAGCGGTCGGAGCTCTTGCAGCGAGACCTGCGGCGGATGGGCGATGAAATCCGCGAGGCGGCCACGACCACGACCGAGCAACTCCAAAACACCGGACGGCGCATCGCCTCGCACATCGAAACGTTGAGAAAATCCGCCCAAGAAGATGCCGACGCCAACTACGACCGCCTCTCTGCGTTGCGACAGCAGGTGGAGCAAAGCGCAGAAAAGATGCGGTTGGGGGCAAGCAAGCTGCTCGACCAGGTGCAGTCGGGCACGACGGCCCTGCGGCAACACGCCGACGAACTCCTGGCCCAGGCCCAAAGCGGCTCGGAAAAGCTCAACGAATCCGCCGCCAACATGCTGATGCAGGCCCAGACCTCGGCCGAGCGATTCCGCGAACAGGCCGAAGGGCTGTTGCACCAAGCCGAGGTGGCCGCCGGCGAAATCCGCAGCGAGGTTCAGGAACTACGCTCGCAGGTCGGCACCGAGACGCAGCAGACGCAGCAACAAATCGTCGCGGTCAAACATGACATGGCCGAGGCGCGGCAGGAGGTCGTGCGAATCAGGTCCGAAGCGGAGGAAACCCGCAAACAGTCCCAGGCCAAGGCCGCCCAACTCCTCCAGCGCGCCGAGAGCGTTCAGGAGCAGTCCGAGGCCCTGTTGTCCATGCCCAGGAAGCTCGTCGAAGAGGCCAAGCAACAGGCCGGCGCCCTGGCGGAGATGTCCACCAAAATCTCCGCCGTCGTCCAGCAACTGTCCAAGGCCGGCAACGCGGCAAAACTAAACAAGGCCCAACTCGAAGCGGCCGGCAACACCGCCGATCAGAAGCTCGCCACGCTGAAGCAACACACCCAACGCGTCGGTCAGCTCGTCGGCATCATTCGTCAACTCTACGGCGCGATGGACGCCCGAATCGAACGGCTCCGCGGTCGCCTCAGCGAGGCGGACGATTTGGTGCGTTCGGTTCCACAGGAGATCGAAAGCCTGCGGGCGGTCCTTGAAACCAATGAGCCTTCCGAGACCGACGGCTCATCCGCCCCACGCTCAGTCTCAAAAACGTTGCCACGCAGAGAGGTGCAGAGGCCGTCGCCGCAGCGGCATACACCAACGCCAAGCGGCCGGTCCGTCCCATCGTCCGGCGTTCCCGCCCCGATCACGGCCGACGCTCCCGCCCACACGCTTGGGCAGATCGTCCGGCGCAATCAGAAACTCAACGATTGGCTGCGAGACATGCTCGGTGAAGAGGCCCTGGCCGGCCGGGTGCTCCAATCAAGCAGGTCCGCCGAGCCGGCCCGAACCGCCGGCGAACCGTCGAAGGCATAACGACGCGACGGACGTCTTGCTCTTTACCTGCCGAACAACGGGCCGCCGGCGCCGAAGGTATCCATCAACTGGATCGCCGCCGGTCCAACCAGGACGACGAAGATCGTCGGAAAGATGAACAGGATCAGCGGCAGCAGGAGTTTCACCGCCGTCTTCTGTGCACGTTCCTCGGCTTTTTGCCGTCGCTTGGTCCGAAGCGAATCGGATTGCGTCCGCAGGGCCTTGGCGATGCTCGTTCCGAGTTTTTCAGCCTGGATGATCGTCGCGACGAGGGACTTCATTTCGCTGACCCCCGTCCGCTCGGCCATCTTCTGTAAGGCCTCGGCGCGGAGAACGCCCATCTGGGTTTCGATCGTCGAGATCTGAAACTCCTCGGCCAAAGCAGGATACACGGTTCTCATCTCGTCACTCACGCGGAGCAGCGCGGCGTCGAGCCCCAGCCCCGATTCCACCGCGATCACCATCAAATCCAAAGCGTCGGCCAGCCCATTGCGAATCGCTTCCATCCGCTTCTTAATGGTCATGCTCAGCCACATGTTCGGCAGCATGAACCCCAGACCCGCGGCGAAAACGGTCTGGCCCACAACCGTCATCATCTCCTTTCCACTGCTGATCGCCAAAAGCGCCCCGACCAGGCCGCCCGCCGCCGCACCGACCATCTTGCTCGCCAGGAACACCGACGTGGCCGATTCCATGCGCAGACCCGCGCTGGCCAGCTTCGCCCGGAGCGTCGACTACTCCTTGGCGTCTTTGGGCATCACCGGCCTGGAGAGGAGGGGGGCGGCCTTGGCGAACACACTGTTCGACGCAGCACGCTGCTTGGCCCGGGCCTGAATCTCACGAGGGTCCTGGTCCTTGCCCAGCCCGGCCGTTCGCCGATTGACTATTTCGCTCTCGTCCTTCTTGCCGGGCATCAGCGCATAGACGATCATCCCCACGGCAACGACGACCATTCCGCCGAGAATCAATAGATTCATCCGCCCACCTCATACCTTGATGTTGACGATCTTCTTAATCATGGCCATGCCCAGCAACATGGAAACCCCGGCACCGATGAGCATGTACTGCCCAAGCTCGGTATCGAGCAACTTATGAGCGTAGGCGGGGTTCACCACCAGCTCCATAATGAACACAAGGATCGGCAGAGCCAGAAGAACCCACCCCGACAGCCGGCCCTCGGCCGTCAACGCCTTCACCATTCCGAACAGCTTGATCCGTTCCCGAATCACGCCGCTGATATTGTCCAGAACTTCCGCCAAATCGCCGCCGGTTTGTCGTTGGATCACGACCGCGGTGACGAAGAAGTTGACGTCCATCATGCCGATACGCTTGGCCATGTTCCGCAAGGCATCCTCGATCTTGATGCCCAGGTTCTGTTCGTGAAACACGCGGGCAAACTCGGACCGGACCGGATCGGGCAACTGCTCTCCGATCAACATGATGGCGTTGGCCAACGAGTGTCCCGCCCGCAGAGCGCCGCTCATCAGCTCGAAGACGTCCGGCAACTGACGCAGAAACTTGTTCAGGCGCATCTGCCGCCTGATAAAAATAACCCCCAACGGCAGCACAAGGAAACACGCGGCCGCGGTGATGCAAATCCACAGATCGAACTTCATAAAATAGCCGGCGATAAAGGCCAGCGAAGACACTCCCACCAGATTGATCAACGTTGTGGTCGCCGCCCATTGCAAATTCGCCTGATCCAACATCTGTTGCAATGACGAGATCACGCTCAGCTTGGCCAGGGCCGCGCTCAGCAAGCTATTCGATCCCTTTTCCTGTCGCAGGATCGACTTTCTCACGGCTCGCTCCGCCGCGGACCCCGACCCGCTGTCGCTCCTTTCCCGCAGCCGGTCCGTGACCTTGGTCGTTTCGACCTTGCGCAGGTCGCGCACGAGGCTGAACAGCGCGTAAGTCAACATGACCGATCCGACCAGGGGAAGCGCGTAGAGCCCCAGTTGTTGCATCATGCCGCCCTGCTGGGCGATGATGAGCACGGTCTGCATGGCGACGATCTCCTCACTCTCTTCGCCGAAGCGGCTAACTGCTGGGGGTGTCTTTGGAAAGCACCCTGCGTTCAAACACGGCCGGGTCCACGTTCACGCCGCTAAACTTCAGACGATCGAGAAAACTCGGACGCAGGCCCGTAGCGACGAACTGCCCATAAGCCTTGCCCGACGGGTCGATGCCCAACCGCTCGAACGTGAAGATTTCCTGCACGGTCACCGCATCGCCTTCCATCCCCTGGACTTCCGCCACCGACATGATTTTTCTCGGCCCACCGATCAGACGACTCGCATTGATGATAAGGTGAATGGCACTGGCGAACTGTTGCCGGATGGCCTTGATCGGCAGGTCGAACCCCGCCATCATCACCATCGTCTCCACCCTTTGCACGGCGTCTCGCACGCTGTTGGCGTGGATCGTCGTCAAGGACCCGTCGTGGCCCGTGTTCATCGCCTGGAGCATGTCCAGCGTCTCCGGACCGCGACACTCACCCACGACGATGCGGTCCGGCCGCATGCGCAACGCATTGATCAGCAGGTCTCGAATGGCGATGCGACCCTTGCCCTCGATGTTTGGCGGACGCGTTTCCAGGCGGACCACGTGGGGCTGTCGCATTTGCAGCTCGGCCGCATCCTCGATCGTGACGATTCGCTCAGTATCTGGAATAAACGAAGACAGATTGTTCAACAGTGTCGTCTTTCCAGAGCCGGTCCCGCCGACGATCAGGATGTTCATGTGCGACAAAACGCACGCCTTGAGAAAATCCACCATCTCCTTGGCCACCGAATTGAATGCGACGTAATCGTCCCACGTGATCGGATCGGTCCCGAACCGGCGAATGGACATCGACGGTCCGTCGATCGCCAGCGGAGGAATGATTGCATTGACGCGAGAGCCGTCCTTCAGGCGAGCGTCCACCATGGGAGACACCTCGTCGCACCGTCGGCCGATCGACGAAACGATCTTGTCGATCACGTGCAACAGATGGGCATTATCCTTAAATGTCACGTTGGACAATTGCAGTTTGCCTTTCCGCTCCACATAGACCTGCTTGGGGCCGTTGATCAGGATGTCGCTGATGTGAGGGTCTGAAAGTAAGGCTTCCAGAGGGCCCAGTCCGAATGTTTCGTTCAGGATCTCGGTCACCAGCCGCTGCTTCTCACTGAAGTTCAGCAGGGCGTTCTCCTCTTCGCAAAGCCGGACGATGACCTCCTTGACCTCCCCCTTCACGTCGTCGTCTTTGCGCTTGCCCAATGCGGCCAGATCGAGCGCTTCGATCAGCTTCCGATGAATGCGCGATTTGAGCGCATAGAACTCATCTGCGCGCTTCTCGCTCTTGGCATTCTTGGCAGAGGAACCGGACTTCGACGGCTTTGGCGGACTCGCCCCGAGCCGCGCGCTCGACGGCTTGTCGCTCACGGCCTTGGGTGGAGTCGCTGATGCCGATGCCGTCTCTTTCGGGCCGGCAGCAGGCTTCTGCGGAACCTTCAGCGTAGGAATCTTGGAGCGACTAAACATCTTGAGCCTCTTTCCAGTCCGCGACTCCGGACATCACGACGATGCTCTCGATCACCACGGACCTTGCGCGGTGGGCCATACATCATCGGTCTGCTTCGAGTTAGGATTTGGCCGCGGGTCACCAAAGGCGGACCTTGGCTTCCTCTTCGCGACTTGTGGGCCCCGGCCCAAACGACTCGAAGTCCCTTCGCAAGCCGGCAGGCGCCTCTGCACCTCCAGCCAACGGCGCGACGCGGATTCTAGGACGCACTCTCAACCCTGAGGAGCCGGCTTGACCGCCTGGCCGACGACCGGTGCGTCCTCATCGCTCGCAGTCGGGCCCTTGCTGAAAAAGCGACCCAGCAACCCGCCCTTCTTCGACTTCGTCCCCATTGTCTGGGGACAGTGAATCTTCGTGGCCAGCTCGCGAAGCTCCTGACGGATTCTGGCACGCTCGCTATGCAGCCTGAAGGGTTGTCCGATATTCACGCTGGCGCTGACGGTTTTCCACTCGTCCGACAGCGCCGCGAACATCTTGTGCCCAAGGATCGCCTCGACCTGCTCCATGCTCAGGTGCGCAGACTCTCGGCCCACGCGGTTGTAAATCATTAAAATACGGTCCGTATTAAAGCCCTGGACCCCCAACTCCTGCACCATCCGGTCGGCATTACGCACGTTCGTCACCAACAACTGCACCACCATGAAGATCAAGTCCGCCGCATCCAGAACGCTTCGACCCCCTGGGTCATGCCGCGTCGGCCCATCAACCACGACGTACGCACACATCTCCTGCAAGCTCGTCAAGACGTTCGCGCAATGGGCCGCCGTAATCATCTCGGCCTGCGCAAAGGTGTGCGGGCGCTCCAACACGTACACCCCCGACTCATGTTTGATCAGGGCCTTCAGCACCATTTGCGGATCCAACTCCTCCGGCGTCGAGCAGAGATCGGCCACAGTGTATTGTCCCCGCACGTCCAAAAGCGTCGCCACCTGACCGAAGCGAAAATCCAGGTCCACGATGGCCACCTTTTCCTCCGGGCCGACCAAATCCGCCAGCTCCACCGCCAGGTTGGTCGAAATGGTGGTGCATCCCACCCCGCCGGCGCTGCCCATCACCGAGATCAACTTACCGGGTTCCTTCGCCCTGGCCTGAGTGTTGACGACTTTGCCAAGGGCATTGTCAAGCTCCGCCACATTGAGAGGCTTGACCAGGTACTCCGTGATCCCAGCCTTCATGGCCCGGAGGACCACGTCCCCCTGGGTTTCTCGACTCAGTGCAAAGAGCGGCAAGTCCCCGTGCGATTCGTGAAGCTGTTTGAGACATTCCAGAACGACCGGGGCCGAAGGGTCCAGGTCCGCCAGGATCAGGTCGCAGGGAAACTGGGCCACGGCGTTGGCCAGCAGGCTGGCTTCATCCAGTTCGGCGACGATCCGAACGTGTGGCAGCGAAGTGATGGCACGGCGCAGCTCGGGTGCGGAAGATTCGTTCGTCGTGTACAGAATAATGCGAACCGTCTGCGCCATGGCTGCCGAGAAAGCCCCTTCCACTCGAGGAACTCATCCCCTGCCGATGAGGATCGTCAACGCTCCACAGGGGCGCACCGGTTCGAGGCCGGTGCCGCAGGCTCCGATACCCTTATCGGGCGCCGCGACCGACAGCTTAAGTCGGTCGCGGCGTCCGAATAATGGGTCGCTATTGGATGAGTCGCACAGGCCGCTTGCCACCCAAGGTCTGGAAAATCTGCTGGAGCTGTTGCACATATAGCGGCTGGCCGTTGTTGTTGGGATCCGGCGCGCTGTCGGCGAAGAAGTAGTTTTCCGGTGCCGACGCGATGTCTTGCAGAAGGCTCGGATTCACGTCCGCACCGACCCCGACCACGTACACCGTCATCCCCTGATCCTTCGCCGTATCCGCCCGGTCCAACGCCCAGGAAATGGCCCCCGGAGCATTGTTGCCTACGTAATTGTTCCCAGAGTCCACGTTCGGCTTGCCGTCAGTCAGCAGAATCACCACTTTGACCGCGGCGGTCCGGGCCCGGACGCTGTTCAGCTCTGTGATCGCCTGATCGAGCCCACCCCCGATATTGGTGATCGAGGTGTCATGGCCGGCCTGGAACCCGTACATCGTCGTCGGAATCGTCTGAAGGACCTCCGGCAAGGTTTGGCCGGAGGCTGGGATCGTCAGATCCACACGATGGGTACCGTATTGGGCGAAAGTTTCCAGCGACACGTGGTCCTGCGTCTGGAGATTCACGATCTCGTCGATCATCGTCTGCACGGCGTCCTTGACCGAAAAGAGCGGCTTCTCCGGTGCATCGGCCAACTCCGGCGTATAGCTATGCCGCGCACGCTTCTCCAGAAGATAGTTGGTCACCGTCTTGATGCCAAAGCGATATCTCAAATTGGGATCGGTATTTTTCATCTGACTCGAGCTTGACGCGACATAGTCGATGAAATTGTCCCAGGTTGTAGAATTAAAGGGGAACGACGCCTGTTGGGTCAATTCGCCGCTGCCGATGATGTTATTCCCGTTGCCGCCGCTGTAATACTTGCGCTGACTCTTGCCGCTGGTCCAACCTGCCAGCCCCAACAGCACCTTGACCCGATTCCGATAGTAACTGGTCGTCCCGTCGTATTTCGAGCTGAGCAGTGCGCTCCGCTCAGCGGAGGAATAACCCGCTTCGGTCAAGTTCGCGATCACGTCCGGGTCCGTCGTGGTGGTGTAGCGCGGGATGTAGTAGAGGCCCCCATCTGTCACCGCCGAATATGAACCCAGGTCAACCGACTGTCCGTAACCCGTCATCCAACCCCATCGCGGGCCGGCCGGGTTGGGACTTCCACCCGACGGCTCGTTACCCGGGTCGGGATTCCCTGCCGCGGACTGCGGCGTGCCGGCGCCGGTGGCCGGTTGATTGTCTCCAGGTGCCGGTGCACCCGGCGCAGGCGGGTTCGCACCATTGAGGATTCCCCCACGCCCTTTGGTCACCGGCAGCGACGTCCAGATGTCCTTCAAATTGATCTGCACGGCCGGCCGCGTTCCACTGCTACCGGACGCAAAATCCAGATGGTGGCGAAGCTCGCTGTCATCATTCATCGAACCGGACAGGTCGATCACCAGGCCGATGTCTCGGGGCACCAGCATGGCCGTGGCACTGGCCTCCATGCTGGCCCCGTCCAAGCCGAAGGTCTTGGCAAAGAGCAGCGAGACCGGGCCGTCGGACACCGTCTGATCACGCCGAAGCGTGACACGAATGGCGTCATAGGGCTGCTGGTTGGCATTGAAGTCATATTTTCCGTTACTCAGGACGGCATGACCGAATACCAGATCGGAAGTGACCAGATCGGCGTTATCGCCCATGATCTGATTGAGATTGGCGAATGATGCACCCTCTTGGAGGGCCAGCGCCTGGGCATTACTGGTCGCCCCCAACTGAGAAGCGGCCGCCAGCGCCGTTGCGTCGGCAGCGCTTTGCAGCTCCTGCTTGGCGCTGTACATCAGGCCGGTATCGACCGCCAGGGCGGTAATCCCCAGGCCGACAACGCTTCCGAAGATCGCCGTTGGCACGATGATCGAGCCGCGGCGCCGACGTGGTCTAGTCCTCTTCCTTGTTTTGAACATGCTTTTCCCTCCAACTGATGCGGGTGTGGGTCCGGAGCACTCCGCTCAATAAAACCCGCAAGGTTCCTAAGAGTCTGTCCGCCGCCGCCTCAAAATTGGCAGGCGGCACTGAGGAGGGCTGCCTACAAAATCAGCAACTCTGGTGGGCAATGATGCCACACTATTCGGCCAGTCCCCACGGCCCGCGCAATGCGAGCTGTGACGTCGGCCAGCTTGTCGCTCCCCCCGGGCGCGTCTTCACCGGATACTCGTCACGCGGCACGCCGTTGCTGTCCGGACGCGGCTTGGGGCGCCCTTCCAGCTTCTGCATGGTGAACAACTCGAAATCGGTCGGCTCGGTCATCAGGCTCCCCGGCGGCGGCGAAACTTGGTGCGGGTCCAAAGGCTCGACCAACTGGGGCGTCACCAGCACCACCAGCTCCGTGATCGACCGCTCGTAGTTAGTCGAACTGAACAACGTGCCCAGGACTGGAATGTCGCCCAATGCCGGAATCTTCTCCGCCATGGCACGGACCTGATCGTTTAGAAGGCCCGCAATGGCAAACGTCTGGCCATTGCCGCATTCAATCGTTGACTCGGCGCGTCGGGTGGTGAAAGTGAACAGTGGCAGCCCGCCGGCAAGCTGGTTGGTCGGGACGGCCTCGCTCACCTCCGTCATGACGTGCAAGCGGATGATCTGTCCGCCGAGCACCGTCGGCGTGAAGCTCAGCCGCACGCCGAACTCTTTGTACTGAATCGTGATGGCCCCGGCGACCGCACCGCCCTGGGTCACGGGTATCGGCACCTCGCCGCCCGCGAGGAACGAGGCCGTCTGTCCGCTGATCGCCACCAGGTTCGGCTCGGCCAGCGTCCGTGCCAAATTGTTCTGCCGCAGCGCATTCATAAACACCTGGAACTCGGCCCGTGGAAAGCCGAACGTCACGTTCGTCGTCGGGCCGTTCGCAGTCGGTGCCATGGAAAACAACTGCTGACCCCTCACTACGTCGGCGACCCCGGAACTGCCGAAGACCGTCGGATTGAGTTGGCCCAGATTGTTCGCGAAGAAGAAGTCACGCGAGAAACTGGATCCCCCGACGGCCCAGTTGACGCCGAGCTGTCGCATGGCGGTCTTGTTGACCTCGGCAACGACCACGCGGAGCATCGTTTGCTGCACCCCGGCGATGGTCAAATTGCTCCGCACCTCTCCGCCCTGCACCAGACCGGCCATCGCAGTGATCTGCTTGGCGACTTTCATGTCCGAAACCGTTCCGTTCAGGAAGATGGTCCCGTTCACGCTGCGCGCCTCGACGGCCGCCGTCGGCGCCACAGACTTGATGAATGCCTGCAACGGACTTAGGTCCAGCTCGACGGCAACGTGAAACGCACGCTGCTCCTGGCCCATCCGCAACAACAACTGCGTCGCGCCGAAGTCCTTGCCCGTCAGCACAATCCGCGTCGGCGATGTCAGATACACGTCTGCGATAGCCGGATCGGCAATCTCAACTCCGTCCACCCGACGCTTCAAATTGATGACCACCGAGCTATTCCGTGCCACAGTGACTTGATCGGGCACCTCACGCCCCGTAACCATGGATTCGATCAGAGTGTCTTTTTTAACGCCGTCCTCCGCCGGACTGCCGCGAGGTGCAGAAGGCTCAGATGAATCTGCAACCCCTCGCGAGCCGCGAGCAGCCATCGGCTCATTCTCGTCCACCTCGACGCCGCCACTGTCATCGTTCTGGGTAAGTCCGCTGGCAAGGGCCACGACGTCGGCGTGTTGCCGGTTCGATTCGCCTTGGGCATCGTCCGCCACCACTAGAGGCACGCGCCGCGGTCCATTCGCCACCGCGAGGTCCTTGGTTGCATCGGCCGCCTGCGCAGGAGTATCCGACGCGCGCATCGCCTGATTGACCAACACCTCCGACGAGCGAAGAAACAACAAGCTCGTCGTCCCCGCGTAGCCTTCCTTCTCAAATGACGCCGTCACAAGCAAAGGAAGCAGACAAACCAGACATCCCGCTAATGTTTTGGAATGGGTAAGAGCAAGGCGGAGACGGCGTATTCCCGAGCGCCGGCCACCGACAAGCCGTGCAACCTTCGACTCGCGACAAGGGTCATTCATTCGAGTGTCTCCATCTTGACGCTTTTCTGATCGGCGCCGCCTCCGGGCATCGGAGGAGCCGCCCCACTCATGCTGGCCACGCTGGCCTTGGGCAACGGCGTCCCGCCCATCGGCACATGTCGAACCCCACCATGCTCATCAAAGACCAACTGTTCGGCCAGCTCGCCACGATGCACCTCAACCACGTGGTATTTCGGCTGAGGCTTAGCCTTCGGCTTGGCTTTTGGTGCCTGAACGACGCGACGCTGCATGGCCTCCCTCATCAGCCGGGAGAAGAACGACTCGCTCGGCTCGTTCCCATAGCCCCGCAGCGACAAGCGAATCTTCCCCTTACCAGAGCCCACCGCGGCATTGAGAGTCTCCACCTGCTCGGGCTTCAGGAACAGTGTGACCGACTTGACGATCTGCACCGCCTTCCCATCCGTTCCGGTACGGCTCAGGGACTGGCCCACCGCCCCCACCTCGACATTGGACAGGATCAAACGACTCTCCGGATCGTGACGGCCAAACACCGCCGATACGTCCACGTGGCTTCCGGGGGTGATGAAGCCCGCCACCGCGGTCTGCTCCGTCACCTTGACGCTGACCGCCCGATATCCCGGTGGAATCTTGGCTGCCAAGCCGGGCTCGGCACCGCGCGGAGCGAGCATGGCCCTGGTGATCGGAACACCCGCAGGAATCGGAATCTTAGTCACCCGGCCGATCACGGCCTTGGCGTCGGTGAAGCCATCGGCCGGCATCAGCGAGGCGGCGACCTCTTTCATCGTCAGCATCGATCCCTTAATCTCTGCCGCCACGTCGATCGACTGCGTGCTCACCAGCACGCCTCGGCGCTGCTCCTGCGAACCCTTGGCCTTGCGGACCATATCCACGCCCATCTTGATCGCGAAGAATCCGACGACCAGCCCGACGATCAGTGGTACCAGTGTCTTGGCTTTCATAAGTCCCTTGCCCCCCTCCTAGCCTTTCGTTTCAACCCCTCCAACGATGATCGGGGCTCAACCCTCTCACAGCGGTTTAGTCGACGCCTTCTCGCCGCATCGTGCTCGTCGAGGCAATGTTGAATGACCCGCCGCCCAACAAGCCGCCCGTGAACGTGACCCGGTTCAACGGAATGCTCACCGTGACGGAAACCTCCGTATCCGTCGGGCCCAGGGTGTCGACATTGCTGGTGACGGTGTAGCCGGTCAAACCCGCCGAACTCATCGCTGCATCCGCGGCGGCGGTGACGTCGGTCAGCGCTCCGCCCGGCAGCGCCGCTGCACGAGCACCCTCACGTGATGCCAAGGTCACCGTCTGCCGGACCATGAAGGCCCAACCGACCTCCATCATGCCCAACATGCCCAGAATGAGCACCGGCGCGACAACGGCCGTCTCGACCACCGCCGCACCACGACGCGCGTTTCTTGATCGTCTGATTAGTCTCATAGCATTCCCCACCATCCACTATCGGGTGGACTCTGCCCACCAAGGCCGATGTAGAACACGGCGATCAGGGTTCCGATCGCCATTGGAATTGCGTACGGCAGCCCCCTTGATGACTGATTCAACGAAGCCGCCGAACCATAATCACTAAATGCCGTCCGCACCGAACTCAGTTTGGTCAACACCACGGCGATGTTCGTAGAGGTCTGCGCCCACCGCCGCTGATAAACAATCATCGCCAGGGCCATCACCCCGCCGACCAACGCGCCAAGAACCACCGCATAGAAAATCAACTGCGGACCCAGCCAGGCCCCCACGGCGGCCATCAGCTTGACGTCGCCCGCACCCATCGCATGAACCAGCCAGAACAGAATTAACACGCAGAATCCGGTGGCCATGCCCAATGCCGCGCTCTCCAAGCCGGCTCGGCCGAGCCACAGCGTCTGCGCCAGCAGGCCCGTCGCCGCCACCGTCGCCGTCAGCCAGTTTGGAATACGACGGAAACGGCAGTCGCTCCAGCAGGCATACACCAGCGCCGGAATCAGCAGGGTGGGCGCGATCCACCGCAATTCCCAGAAACCCATCTGCGGCATAAAACCACTTCCCTCGGCCGACCCGTGTCAGTTGACACGCAGCCGGCCAGACCAAAGTGACGCCTGACGGGACGGGGCCGAAGCCCCGCCCGTCGGCGCCTGGATTGCAAGACGAACGAAAACACCGGTCGCCTGTCGACCTTCGCGGTGGTCTCCAGGCGCCCGCCCCTCATCCGTTAGGGCATGGCGCTTTCGATGTTCACGAACACGGTCGAAACCTTGTCACCCAGCGCGCTAATCGCGGCCAGTGAAATGACAATAATCAGAGCGAGCATGACCGCGTACTCTGTCGCAGTCGCACCCTCTTCCTCCCTCACAAAACCCTTCATCCGCTTCAAAAGACCCTTCATTACTTTCTCCTTTCCCGCAGGCACCGGCACCTCGTGCCGATCTGCAAGCACCCAACCCGAAGCATCGTGCCTCTGATCGAGTCTCCCAATACCCAGTCTCCCCACCTGGAGAGACCCCACAAATCGACGGCCACCCTGCCATCGAGTCCCTAACAACGCACAGCCTGTTCACCCGGCAGACAATCCCGCCGGATTCGTTCTGACTGCCTTTGATAATCAATGTTCAGGTCGCCGCGATACTTCCTGCACGGCCACCATGGGAACCGGGCCAAACGGCCCATCCGAGGTGATTCACTGCTTCCCCCCATCGAAAGGTTCCCACCACGGCATCCGCTCCCGATGCTTAGACGCCGGACTTGCTCGTCGGGTCTGCACCTGCAAGCAGATCGCTCACTTGCCTTCTTCCCAGTGCTGCCATCGACGAACACCAATATCAACATAAGAAACATCATTCAGCCGGGCAAACAGCAAATGTCGCATTCATAAAACAACCGTCAGACTCGGACCAAAGGCCGTGCAAACCCGCCTCCCTGTACTGATAATCAATATCGGCACGCGCCCGACCCACAGTCCTTTCCTTTCTCTGCGCGCAACGCAAGCGATAACCCCAATGAGACGGAAAACCATCTTGGAGATAATCGCCGCTTAGAAATGCTGCATTCTTATGGGACGGTCTTCGTCACTGCGCAAGACTTAGGCACTCTGACAAAACGAGCCGCGGACTTCAGTCCGCGCGGCGCTGCATGGTATAAAACGATTCAGAATCAGGGTTTTGTTAGAGTGCCTTGGTTTGATGAGCGCCAATCAGAGCTGCAACCGTTCATCGCTCCGCCCCGATCTCCAGCCCTGGTCCGGACCTCGCCCCCTCGAACTCCTCGGCCCACCACGTCTCGAA
>Ga0114931_10004161_pt1 | contig 18093 bp, 19 predicted proteins | sample 2SBtaG_FD_89579 | JGI IMG/M metagenome (GOLD analysis project Ga0114931, IMG submission 89579) | Deep subsurface microbial communities from Kolumbo volcano to uncover new lineages of life (NeLLi) - 2SBTROV14_V59a metaG | ecosystem: Environmental > Aquatic > Marine > Volcanic | place: Kolumbo...
AAAGATCTCCTCGCGGTTCACCCGGCAGCTGACCGGCAGGTCGGTGATGACGGTGGGATCGACGAAGAACCCGCCCGCGCACCGCTCGGGCAACCGGTCGGGGGGCCCACCCCCGCACCGGATAGTGCCGCCCTCCTCGCGGGCCAGGGTGATGTACCGGAGAATCTTGTCGCGATGGGCGGCGGAGACCACCGCGCCGTGGCGGGTTCCGGGTTCCAGGGGGTCGCCGGCGTGAAGATCCTGTGCCGCGGCGACAAAGCGTTCGAGGAACGTGTCGTACTGTTCACGCTGGACGAAGATCCGGGAGCCGCAGAGGCAGATCTGTCCCTGGTTGGCGAACGCCGAGCGCACGATTGTCTCCAGCGCGGCATCGAGGTCCGCGTCGCCGAAGATGACCGTGGGGTTCTTGCCTCCGAGTTCGAGGGCGAGTTTTCGGAACGTCGGCGATACGGCTCGGGCGATTTCCGCCCCGGTGGCCGTGCCGCCCGTGAACGACACGGCGCCGACATCGGGGTGCCGGGTGAGGGCGGCACCGGCATCTCCCCCCGGGCCGTGCACGACGTTCAGGACGCCCGGCGGGAGTCCAGCTTCGAGGCACAGCTCGGCAAACATGGTGGCCGTCAGGGGCGTCAGTTCCGACGGTTTGCCGACGGCGGTATTCCCGGCCGCCAGGGCCGGGGCCACCTTCCAGGTGAACAGGTACAGTGGAAGGTTCCACGGGGAAATCAGGCCGACGACCCCAATCGGACGTCGCAGGGTGTAGTTCACCGCGGCGTGATCGGTGATCTGGGCCTCGGTCTCGAAGTGCAGGATGGCGGTGGCGAAGAACCGGACGTTGCGCACGGCCCGCGGGATGTCCACCGTTCGGGCCAGGGCGACGGGTTTCCCGGTATCAAGGCTCTCGGCCCGGGCGAATTCGTCGAGGCGTTCTTCGAGACGGTCGGCGATGCCGAGCAGGAGACGCGCGCGTTCTTCGGCGGGTTGCATCGACCAGTCGGCGAACGCCCGCCCGGCGGCCGCCACCGCCCGTTCGATGTCGACGGCGTTCCCGGAGGCAACCCGGGCGTAGGTGCGCCCGGTGGCGGGCTCGACGTTGTCGAGGTAGGTCGCCGACGCCGGAGGTGTGCGGACGCCGTCGATCACGTGGTCGATGGTCTCACGCATCAGAGGCACCCCGTACGCCCGCCGTCGACCGGCAGGTTGATGCCCGTGATGTAGCCGGCCGACGGCGAGGCCAGGAACGCCACCGCCGCCGCGATTTCCGTTGGTTGCGCAAACCGCCGGGCCGGGATCGCGTGTTTCATGTCTGCGGCGACCTCCGCTTCGCCGGTCCCCGTCCGGGTGGCCCGCGCGGCGATCAGTCCCCGCAGCCGATCGGTATCGGTGGCCCCCGGCAGGATGTTGTTCACGGTAATGCCGTCGGCTGCCACTTCGCCCGCCAGGGTCTTGGCCCAGTTCGCCACCGCACCACGAACGGTATTGGACACCCCGAGCCCGGGAATGGGCTGCTTCACCGACGTGGAGATGATGTTGACGATCCGTCCGTATCCGGCGGTACGCATGCCGGGCAGGAACGCCGTGGCGAGGGTGTGGTTGCACGCGAGGTGGATGGAAAACCAGCGCTGCAGATCCTCGATGGTGGCCCCGGCCACCGGGCCTCCGGGGGGACCACCGGTGTTGTTGATCAACACGTGGACGGGTCCATGGCGGGCGACCTCGTCGGCGGCGGCCCCGGCGACTCGGTCAACCTCGGCGAAATCGAGGGGGAGGACCCGGGGAGTGGAGGAGGCACCGGGGTGTGCGGAAGCGGAGATCTCCGCTGCGACGCTCTCCAGGGCTCCCGCATCGCGGGCGACCAGTACGAGTTCGGCGCCGAGACGTGCCAGCTCGTGGGCACAGGCGCGCCCGATGCCCCGGCTGGCGCCACTGACCCAGGCCCGGCGCCCCGCAAGCGGGGGGGAGGGGGCGAGGAGAGAGGAGGGCGTGGTGTTCATAAAGCTCCGCTGGGTGATTCCCGGGGAGAAAGCTACGCCGGTTGGAGGCGGGTGACGAGAGTCCGTCCCGGTCGGCTGGCCCGGCGGTTTTTGTTCTCGGGCGGCCAACACGGTAACTTGGACCGTCTCTCCCGGACCGGTCTCCGATGAGTACACGAGTGTCGATGGTAGTATTATCGTGGGGCGTCATCGCGTCCCTTGCCTGTTTTGGCGGTCCTCGGGCCGGCGGCCGGTACAACGGCGCCGACTCGATTCACGTCGAGGTACAGAACCAGAACTTCTACGACACCGTGATCTTCGTGGTCTACGCCGGATCGAATCGCCGGCGGCTCGGAGCGGTGGGAGGCCAGAGCACCCGGGAGTTCGGTCTGAGGTGGGAACCGACGGAGCTCCGTTTCAGGGTCGATTTCGTGGGGGCCCGCCTCGATACGCAGAGTGAGCCGATCGAACCCCGGGTAGGGGAAACCGTGCGGCTGCAGATCCTGTCGACCTCGCACCAGACCGGGCGGCTGATTCTGTCCCGGTACTAGCGGGTCGAATCCGTACCGCGAGTGCGCCAGTAGCGGGCCAGACCGAACCAGGACATGTGGGGTGGGGCCCCCCGCTCATAGGCCCCGACGAGTTCGGGGGCCAGCGAATGTCGCAGCCGGGATCCGACGTGCAGGGCAAAGGCCGCCGCCCGGGCGGCGTCGTCCCCCGGATCGGCGAGCGACCGCCGAACTTGACCGGCCCAGTCTTCCAGCGAGCGCTCGAAAGCCGCGACGTGCTCAGCCACGCCATCGGCTGTGCCGAAATGCGAGAGAAGGAGCCGTGTGGGTTTCCAGGCGGCGATGGCGTGCAGGCTTTGGCGTAGCAGATCGAGATCGATGTCGGGGGGAGGGCAGGCCGGAATGACCTCCGGTGCTCCCCGGATGCGGCAGCCAGCGGCGTCTCCGACCAGGGCCACGCCCGTGGGCTCGTGGAGATACGCGATGTGATGGGAGGCGTGGCCGGGGGTGTACCGGGTGGCGAACCGGCCCCCGAGCAGGCGGGCTTCTCCTCCCTCCAGGGGTCGGACCCGATCGGACGGGACCGGAAGGCAGGGACCCCACAGCTGATCCATGCGATCTCCGAACAGCCGTTGCGCGGAGCGCAGCAGGCGGGACGGATCCACGAGATGGGGAGCGCCCCGCTCGTGGACCAGAACCTCGATGTGCGGATGGCGGGCCAGAATGGCTCCGGTGGCGCCGGCGTGATCGAGGTGGACGTGTGTCAGGAGGATCGTCCGGATATCGTCGAGGGCGAGACCGGCCTCGTTGAGGCCGACCTCGAGGGCGTCGAGGGTTGAGCCGGGACCGGGGTCAACCAGGGCGATGCCCGCCTCGAGCTCCACCACCGCCGCTGCAATGACGGCCGGATGCCAGCCGTGGTGCAGGTCGATCAGGTGGACCCCGGCGGCGACCGGGTTCACTACGCCTCCAGGGTTGTCGACCAGACCGTCAGATCATCGATGCGGTCTTCGTTGACCGTCACCCCGATGCCGGGCCGGTCGCGCGGAACCGCCATCGTTCCGTCCGCGTCCATGGCCCACTCCGGGTCGACGATGTCACGCTCCCAGTACCGGGCGCTGGGGCTCGTATCCCCCGGGATCTTGAACCCGGGCAGCGAGGCCAGGGCGACGTTATACGCCCGCCCGATGCCGCTCTCCAGCATCCCGCCGCACCAGACCGGGATGCCGGATTTTCGGCAGAGATCGTGAATGGCGCGGGACTCCGAGAATCCCCCCACGCGTCCCGGCTTGATGTTGATAATGCGCCCGGCGCGAAGGGTGAGCATGTCTTCCGCGCGTTCGAGGCTGGTGATCGATTCGTCGAGGCACACCGGGGTCTGCAGTCTGGCCTGGAGATCGGCGTGGCGGGCCATGTCGTCCCAGGCGAGTGGCTGTTCGATCATGATCAGGTTGAAGGCATCGATCGCGAGCAGCACGTCGATGTCGGCCAGCATGTAGGCGTTGTTGGCATCCGCCATCATGGGGGCATCCGGTCCCAGCGTCTCTCGCACGGCTTCGAGATAGGGCAGGTCGGCCCCGGGGCGGATCTTGATCTTGATCTTGCGGTATCCTTCCGCCAGCGCCGCCGCGGCCCGTTCGACCAGGGCCTCGGGGTTGTCCTGGATGCCGATGGAGATGCCCACCTCCACCCGATCCCGGTCGCCCCCGAGCAGGTTCGCGAGGCTCGACTCCGAGCGCTCGGCCTCGATGGCCCACGACCCCATCTCTACCACCGCCTTGGCCATGCGGTGGCCTCGGAAGTCCCGTTGCAGGGTATCGTGAACCTCCTTGGGCGACGCGATAGTGTGTCCCAGGATCCGCGGGGCGATCCATTCGGTCAGGGCGAGTCGGGCCGTGTCGATGGTCTCCGGCGAGTAGTTGGGAGCCCCGCCCGCCACGCACTCGGCCCAGGCGTGATATCCATCGGCGTCCTCGATCCGGACCAGGAGGATGCGGCGGGTGGTGACTTCTCCTGAGGAGATACGGAACGGCTCCTTGAGCGGCAGCGAGATCTCCCGGAGCGTGAGTCGGGTCAGACGGATCATGGTGGGGTGCGGGGGCTGGCGGTGAGGCGATAACAGTGCATCGCGGATGTCGCGGACCCGACGAAGTCCCGCACGTGGTATCCGCGGGCGAGGTAGTGCTGGAATGCGGTGCGGGTCCCCGCCCGCCAGGCTCGGGCGGTATGCGGGTCCCGGACCTTGAGGTCCTGAATGTCCCTGGGGATGGCGATCAGGATGTCCGGTGCGTCCTCGAGGGTGGGCGGGGCCGGATCGAGCCGGCCCCCCGGTCCGGGGCGGGCGTTGACGATGGGCCCCTGGTCCGGAACCGTGCCCGGATCGATGGGCACCCGGCGGATCGGGTTGTCCAGGGCCCACCGAACGATGAACCGATCCGTGCCGATCACGCTGTCCACCGTGCTCTCGTCATTCCGGCCGTAGATGTCGGGCACATACTCGTCTACGTCCACCCCGAGCTTCATGAAGTTGATGTGGGCGTTGCGGGCCACCAGGGGGTCGTAGGTCCAGTACATCCGGGTGATGCGTCGCTCCAGCAGCTGCGCCCGCTGGTAGTCCTTGAGGCGTCGCCCGATGTCGCGGTCACGGGCGGCGGGGGAGACGGCGAGCATGTGCGACCAGTGGCACGGATGGCCGTGGCGCCAGCCGCTGATACCGTAGACGAAGCCCACCATGTTGTCACGGTCATCGAACGCGCCGGCGGCGATGCCCCCCACCTTCCCGGCCACCATCAACATCGCCGGTCCGACCGACTCCCGGAATGCGGTCCCGCCGCCCCACGTTTCTTCCTGAAGGGTGAGGCACGCCAGATAGTCTTCATGCGAGGTGAGGGGGCGTATGATCATACGGGGGGTCGGACGCCAGGTGAACGCTGGTCGGAATATAGCATTCGCCGACGAGTGGTTCACCGGTTGCGGGTCGACTCGATCCCGGCAAGAAGCGCCGACGGAGCGGCGCTTCTTGAGAATCGGGCGGCCGATTGGCGCCTTGCCAGAAGCAAGGTCCTCGCTGGAGGGGACGAAGCGGGCCCACGCATTACCCGGCACAATCGACCGCCCCCCAACGTTTCGGGAAGATACACCCGATGCGGGAGCGAGGCGAGGGGATCAGCACGCCCGCCGGCCCAGGGGCCCGTTGCGGGACCGATCGATGACCTGGATCTGACGGGCCACCCACCGTACCCGGCCCGTTTCCGTGGCCACCACTGCCTTGCGGGTCCCCGCCGATGACAGCAGCCCTACCACCTGGGGACCGATCTCGACCACGACGTCGTAGCATCCGTTGGGGGGCCGCACTTCCGCGGTGAGGGTCCGGGTCGGCACGTTGTTCAGCGAAGAATAGACGAGGTACCCACGGTCGAGCTTGGGAGCCGGGGGCGGGGGTCCGCCGAGTTTCGGCGCCCCGAGGAGCGCCAGGTTCCCCTCGGTTTCCCGTTGAGAGGCCCCCACCCGAAGCCCCTGCCAGGTGCGGCTCGGCACGCCGATGGTGATCGAGTAGATGAAGCCGTTGACCGCATCCACATACAGGCGGCTCCCGTACGGGTAGCGCTCGACCTGCCGGTCGGTGGGGTGGGGCGTGGGCGGGCGGGTACCGAGGATGGCGAACAGGGTCGAGAGCCGCTGCCGGGGCCGAAGGGGAAGGGGCCGGGCGCTGCGGGCCTCCATCACCGCGGGAAAGTTCTGCGCCACGAAACGCGGGCGGGCCAGGAGCAGGGTGGCGAGGGCCAGGACCACGATGGTCCCCACCCCGTACTGGACATACCGGCGCCGATTGAGGGCCGGGATGCGCCAGCGCAGCCGATCCAGGATCGAAGGGCCTTCGTCCAGCGCGGGTTGCGCCTGGTCGCGACGCGACACCCGGGCCAGGTCCCGCATCATCGCCGCCTGGCTCTTGCGGCCTCGCTTCTCCGCCGCGCACGCCGGGCACCCGCGCGGGTTCTCGTCGTTGTACGTCAGGTGATGGGTTGGGCAGCGAACCAGTGCCATGGACCCCCTAGAGCCGGGGCAGGGTCACCCCCTGCTGGGCCTGGTATTTCCCCTTCTTGTCGGCGTAGGACACTTCGCATACGTCGTGGTCGTCCGCCTCGAAGAACAGGACCTGCGCGATGCCCTCGTTGGCATAGATCCGGGCCGGGAGCGGGGTGGTGTTCGAGATTTCGAGGGTCACGTGTCCCTCCCATTCCGGTTCGAACGGGGTCACGTTGGTAATGATCCCGCACCGGGCGTAGGTACTCTTGCCCACGCAGATCGTCAGCACGTTCCGGGGGATGCGGAAATACTCCACGGATCGGGCGAGGGCGAACGAGTTGGGCGGCACCAGGCACACATCCCCCTCGAACTCCACGAACGAGTCTTCGGCGAAGGCTTTGGGATCCACAATGGACGAGTGCACGTTGGTAAAGATCCGGAACTCCCGGGCCACCCGCATATCGTATCCATACGAGGAGACGCCGTAGCTGACTACTCCGGACCGGACCTGAGACTGCTCGAACGGCTCGATCATGCCCCGTTCGCTTGCCATGGCCCGAATCCAGCGATCCGATTTGATCGTCATACCACCATTCGGCGATGCGGAATGGACAAAGGCCGGACGCCGCGGGGCGGGCCCCGCCGGGCTCCCGGTGTCCGCTGACGTCATGCGAACGTAAAGATACGTCACTCGGGCGGTTACGCCACTTGCAGGTTTCTTGACACGTCCCCGATGGGGTAGGTATAGTTGAGTCGCGCAAGCCACGTGAATTTTTTCACGAGCCCCTGAAGGCGATGCTGACGCAATACGTTCCGGTTCTTCTCCTCATCGGTTTCGTTCTGGCCAACGGCGTCGGCATGCTGGTCATGTCGCACCTCGTCTCGCCCCGCAAACCCACTCCCGTCAAGAGCGCGCCGTACGAATCCGGGATGCCGCCGCTGGGCGGGACCCGGGAGCGATTCAGCGTCAAGTTCTACCTCATCGCCATGCTGTTCATCGTGTTCGACATCGAGGTGGTATTCCTCATTCCCTGGGGGGTGGCGTTCCGGCAGTTGGGGCTCTCGGGACTCGTGGCGATGGTGATCTTCGTGCTGATTCTCGAGGTGGGCCACACCTACGCCTGGAAACGGGGTGCCCTGGAATGGGAGTAGAGAAGGGGCCGAAGATGCCCGCCACCCCGGTGGTCTCGTCCGTGTCGCCCAACTGGGTCACGACCAGTCTGGACTTTCTGGTCAACTGGGCCCGGTCCAACAGCCTGTGGCCGATGCCGTTCGGGACGGCGTGTTGCGCCATCGAGTTCATGGCCACCGCCGCGGCCCGGTTCGATCTGGCCCGGTTCGGCATGGAGCGGATGAGCTTTTCGCCCCGACAGGCCGACGTCCTGATCTGCGCGGGCCGCCTCCCGTTCAAGCTGGCGCCGGTCATCCGGAAGATCTACGACCAGATGCCCCAGCCCAAGTGGGTCATCTCGATGGGGGCGTGCGCGTCGTCGGGCGGGATCTTCGACAACTACGCGATGGTCCAGGGTATCGACACGGTGGTTCCGGTTGATGTCTACGTGCCGGGCTGCCCCCCCCGACCCGAGGGGCTCCTCTACGGGATCCTCATGCTTCAGAAGAAAGTGAAGGGCGAGACCCTGGCCGATGCCACGCTGCGGGACGAACAGGTGCTGGATGAGCGGGGGCTCCGCATGCCGCCGGCCCTGATCGACGAGGTGTCCGAACCGTTCGGCAACTCCGTGCATCAGACCCGGTCCGGTTGAACGCCGTGAATGCTTCGGTCGATGCCCTCCGGCAGCGGTTTGGCGATGCGGTGCTGAGGGCCGGGGAGTCCTGCGGGGACACGATCGTGGTGGTGACGGCCGAGCGCCTGCTCGAGGTGATGACCTGGCTCAAGGAGACGCCCGAGCAGGCGTACACCTACCTCGTTGATGTGACCGCGGTGGAGTATCGGGACGGGGGCCTCCCGCTCGAAGTCGTCTATGAACTTTTCTCGATCGATCGACGCCAGCCGCTCCGGGTCAAGGTCGAGCTCGATCCCCGCACCGACCTGGTGGTGGACTCGGTGGTGGGGATCTGGGCGGGCGCCAACTGGCTGGAGCGTGAGGTCTACGACATGTTTGGCGTCACCTTCCGCGGCCACCCCGATCTGCGTCGGATCCTGATGTGGGAGACGTATGCCGAGGGACACCCGCTGCGGAAGGATTTCCCCTTGCGAGGCCGGTTCTCCCGGTCGGAACAGGTGCGACAGGCGCTCAACGCCAACCCCGAGGCGCACTACTCGTTTGAGGAACTCTCCATTGCGGAGGCCTACACCGATCTGCCACCCGACATGCAGGACCGGTTGATTCGCGGAGAACGGGATCAGATCGCCGATCCGGAGGAAACGGGGGATGGCTGATACGCGTTCCGTCGAGTTCGCGCTGGCCACGACCGGGGTCGACGCGACCGGACAGCCGACCCGTGTTCCCCTGGGGCTCCCGGACCCGGGCGGGGAGGAGGCACCCGAGCCCGACTTCGGGGGCGACCACATGCTGGTCAACCTCGGCCCGCAGCACCCGGCCACGCACGGGGTGTTGCGTCTGGTGGTGGAACTCGACGGGGAAGTGGTGCAGCGGGTGATCCCCCACCTGGGGTATCTGCACTCCGGGTTTGAGAAGCTTGGCGAGTATCGCTTCTACAACCAGTTGATCCCCCTGACGGACCGGATGGACTATCTCGCCCCGATGTCCAACAACGTGGGTCTCGCGCTGGCCGCCGAGAAGCTGATGGGCATCGAGATCACCGAGCGCTGTACGGTGTTGCGGGTGATCGCGTGTGAGATGAATCGCATCATCTCCCATCTGGTGTGGCTCGGCACCACGTCGATCGACATCGGAGCGTTTACACCGTTCCTGTGGTGTTTCAACGAACGGGAGCGCATCTACAATCTTCAGGAGATGTGGACCGGCGCCCGGCTCACGACCAGCATGACCAGGGTCGGCGGCCTGATGGCGGACATTCCCGACGGGTTCACGGAGGGATTGCGGGATTTCTGCCGAAACTTCCCGCACACGCTGGATGAGGTCGAGCGGATGCTGACCCGCAACGGCATCTGGTGCGGGCGGACGCAGGGGATCGGGGTCATGAGCGCCGAGGAGGCCATCAATCACTCGCTGTCCGGGCCGTTGCTGCGGGCCAGCGGGGTGCCGTACGATGTGCGCAAGGATCGGCCTTATCTTGACTACGAGACGTACGACTTCGAGGTCCCGGTCGGGACCCACGGCGATGTGTACGACCGGTATCTGTGTCGGGTCGAGGAGATGCGTCAGTCCAACCGGATCCTGGAGCAGGCCCTCGACCGGTTGCCCGACGGTCCCATCAATGTCGACGATCCCCGGGTGATCCTGCCGCCCAAGTCGGCCGCGATGAGCGACATGGAGGCGATGATCTTTCACTTCAAGCAGGTGATGGAGGGGGTCCCGGCACCGGTGGGTGAGGCGTACATGCCCATCGAGGGCCCGAAGGGCGAACTCGGCTATTACTTCGTGTCCGACGGGACGGCGAAGCCGGTGCGGTGGCGCGTCCGGCCGCCGGCGTTCATCAATCTGGCCGCCTTGCCCCGGATGGCGGAGGGCCATCTCCTGTCTGACCTGATTGCCATCAACGCCAGCGTGGACATCGTCATGGGAGAGGTCGATCGTTGATGACCGAAGCCACCGCGTACGAACCGGTGTTTACGGGGGAACGCCGCCAGCAACTCGAGGCGGTGTTGCAACGCTACCCCACGAAGCAGGCTGCGTTGCTTCCGGCTCTGTGGATGGTGCAGGAGGCCCGCGGCTGGGTGCCGGACGCAGGCATGGCCGAGGTGGCCTCGGTGCTTGGTCTGACACCCGCCTACGTCAAGGGGGTGGTCACCTTCTACACGATGTACCACCAGCATCCGGTGGGGAAGACGTTCATTCAGGTCTGCACCACCACTCCCTGCAATCTCTGTGGGGCGGAAGGGGTCGTGGAAGCGTTTCTGGAACACACCGGGTGCGGAGACCTCGGTGCCACCTCACCCGATGGGAAGTTCACCGTGATTGAGGTGGAGTGTCTCGGGGCCTGTGGGTTCGCCACGCCGGTGCTCATGAACGACGATTTCATTGAGAACGTGACTCCGGAGCGCGTGCCGGAGTTGATCAGGAAGTACCGGGGCGACTGATGGGATATCCGCACGAACCGCATGAGCGGGAAACGGTGGTGCTGAGCCGGTACTTCGGTGACGCGGAAGCCCGGACGTACCGCGGATGGGTCGACCGGGGAGGGTACGAGGCGCTGCGGAGCGTGCTGGGACAGGCGCCGGCCGATGTGATCGAGACGGTCAAGGAATCCGGGTTGCGGGGCAGGGGAGGTGCCGGGTTTCCGACCGGGGTCAAGTGGTCGTTCATGCCCCGCGACAAGACCCGTCCCCACTACCTCTGCTGCAACGCGGATGAGTCGGAACCGGGGACGTTCAAGGATCGCGAGATCATGCGGTGGACGCCCCACGCCCTGATCGAGGGATGTGCCATCGCGCTCCACGCCATTCGAGCCGAGGTGGGGTACATCTACATCCGGGGTGAATTCACCGAACCGCTCCGCATCATGGAAGCGGCCCTGGCGGAGGCGTACGAGCACGGCGTTCTCGGGGCCAACGCGATGGGTTCCGGTATCCCGCTCGATCTGTACATCCACCGCGGGGCCGGCGCCTACATCTGCGGAGAAGAGACGGCGCTGATGAACTCCATCGAGGGTCGGCGGGGGAACCCCCGGATCAAGCCGCCGTTCCCGGCGGCCGCCGGGGTGTTTGGGCTGCCGACGACCATCAACAACGTGGAGACCCTCGCCGCCGTGCCCCACATCATCAATCGGGGTGCGGAGTGGTATGCCGGCCTCTGCCTGTCCAATCCCCGCAGCAAGGGCACCAAGCTGTTCAGCGTGTGCGGCAATGTCGCCCGGCCGGGGAACTACGAGTTGACTCTCGGATTCCCGCTCGGTGAGTTGATCGATGCGCTGGCGGGTGGGGTGGCCGGCGGCCGGGAACTCAAGGCCTGCATTCCCGGCGGTTCGTCGGTGCCGATCCTGACGGCGGACGAGACCCGTGCCTGCATCCTCGACTACGAAGGATGTATGGAGCAGGGGACGATGATGGGATCAGGCGGAGTGATCGTGTTCGACGACCGGGCGGACATGGTCTACCAGGTCGCACGGTTGACCCGCTTCTACGCCCATGAATCGTGTGCGCAGTGTACGCAATGCCGGGAAGGGACGGCGTGGACGACCCGCATCCTGGAGCGAATACTGGCCGGGCAGGGGCAGGCCCGGGATCTCGATCTCCTGCTCGACCTTGCCGAGCAGATGACGGGACGAACCATCTGCGTCCTGTCCGACTCGTGTGCCGCGCCGGTGGTCAGCGGCATCAACAAGTTCCGGAGCGAGTTCGAGGCGCGCATTGCGCCAAGCCGTTCCACCGTGGCGGTAGGGTAGCTGATGACCGATCGCGCGATGGTGACCCTGACGATCGACGGGACCGAAGTGACGGTCCCCAAGGGCACGACCGTTCTCGAGGCCGCCAAGCGGGCCGGGGTGTTGATTCCCCATTACTGCTATCATCCGGGCCTGCCGGTGGCGGGGGTCTGCCGGATGTGTCTCGTGGAGATCGAGGGGATGCCCAAGCTCGCGATTTCCTGTGCCACCGAGGCCGCCGACGGACAGGTGGTGAAGGTATTTAGCGACACGGCCCACGGGGCCCGCCAGTCGGTCCTGGAGTTCCTGCTGATCAACCATCCGCTCGACTGCCCGATCTGCGATCAGGCCGGGGAGTGCGAGTTGCAGGATTATGTGTTTAACGAAGGCCGGGCGCGCTCCCGACTCGGTGAGCTTCCCAAGCGGTTCAATCCGGTGGAGGATTTCGGGGACGACATCCTGTACGTGCCGAATCGATGTATCCTGTGCACGCGGTGTGTGCGGTTTATGGATCATGTGGCGGAGGATGCGGTCATCAATGTGAGCGAGCGGGGGGACCGTGCCTACATCGGCATCCACCCCGATGAACGTCTCGATCACCCGTGGGCGGGCAACGTCGTTGACCTGTGTCCGGTCGGTTCGCTGTTGTCGAAGGACAGTCTGCACAAAGCCCGGGCCTGGGAGCTGGACAAGACCCCCAGTATCTGCACCGCCTGTTCGCAAGGATGCAACATCACCATCGACACGCGTAACGACGCGGTGGTGCGGCTCCGGCCACGGCCCAATGACGAGGTCAATCGCTATTTCATGTGCGATCACGGCCGGCATCACTATCGCTGGATGAACCGGGGTGATCGCATCGAGGCTCCCCTGATCCGCCATGGTGAGGATCTGCAGGCCACCGATTGGGATCAGGCGCTGGACGAGACGGTGCGACTGCTGCGCGGCCTGTCGGGTCGGGCGGTGATTCTCGCGTCCCCCGATGTGTCGAACGAGGCCCTGTTCCTGGCCCGGACCGTGCTCGAGGCCGCGGAGGTCCACGCTGCGTTTCGGGTATCGTATGTGTCCGGAGAGGTTCCGTTGCCAGGTGTTCCCAACCTCGCCCTGCGGGAAGAGCGGGCGGCCAATGCGGCCGGAGCGCGGGCGCTGGGATACGACGAGGCCTTCGACGGAGCGGTGGCGGGGCTGGCCGGGAGCGGCACGGTCCTGGTGCTGGGTGAATCGCTCGACGGTATTGCGCCTGAAGCCCTGGCCGGTGCAGGCCATGTGATCTACCTGGGTCCCACGCTGCCCGACGCTGCGCGCCCTGCGTCGGTGGTGCTTCCCCTCGCCACGGTAGCCGAGGAGGACGGGACGCTGACCAACCGGGACGGTCGCGTGCAACGCTATCTGCAGGCTCGTCGTGCGCCGGGCATGGCCCGGCCGGCCTGGTGGGTTCTGGCGGAGATCCTGGTCGGGCTTCACCCCGAACAGGACGCACCGCTCAGCGCGGAGGAAGTCTTCGATCGGCTGGCCCGCGAGGTCACGGCGTTTGCCGGGATGTCGTACGAGCGGCTCGGAATCCGGGGAGCGATCATGGAGAATCCGTTGGCGGCGGGGGCAAAAGCATGACTCCCGAGTTCAACGGTTTCCTCCTGCTGTCGGTGGTCAAGATATTGGTCGTCTTCACCGTCTACAACGTGGGCGTGATGATGGTCATCTGGGCGGAACGTCGGGTCAGCGCCTGGAAACAGATGCGGCTGGGTCCGAACCGGGTGGGCCCGGCCGGCCTCCTGCAGTCCCTGGCGGACGGTCTCAAGAACATCATGAAGGAGGAGACCTGGCCGGCGGAGGCGAACCGGCCGCTTTTCCTCCTGGCTCCGATGCTGTCGTTTGTCCCCGCGCTGATCGTGTGGGCGGTCATTCCGTTCGCGGCGCCGATGCCGGTCGACTTCGACTTCGCCGTTTGGGGCATGCACTTTGTGCACCACGGTCCAATGCCGATGGTGGTGGCCGACCTGCCGATCGGTTTCCTGTACATCCTGGCCATCGGCAGTCTGGGCGTGTACGGCATCGTGCTGGCGGGTTGGGCCTCGAACAGCAAGTATGCCTTTCTCGGCGGTCTCCGGGCCAGCGCCCAGATGGTGAGCTACGAGGTCTCGATGGGTTTTTCCATCGTCACGATTCTGATCCTGGCCGGGAACGTGACGCTGTCGGAGATCATTCGGCAGCAGCAGGAATCGGTCTGGTTCATCTTCGCCCTGTCGTTCGGGTTCGTGCTCTTCTTCATCAGCGCTCTCGCTGAGAACAATCGACTGCCGTTCGATCTGCCGGAGACCGAATCGGAACTCGTGACCGGATATCACACCGAGTACAGTTCGATGAAGTTTTCCATGTTCTTCATCGCCGAGTACGCGCACATTATTACGGGTTCTTCGTTACTGGCCACGCTGTTTTTCGGGGGGTGGGATATCCCGTTCCTGCCGGCACCGGCCGAGCCGACGGTGCTGTATTCCCTGGCCACCCTGGCCATGTTTTCGCTGAAGGTGCTGTTCTTCATCTACGTGTACATCTGGATTCGGTGGACGCTGCCGCGGTTCCGGTTTGACCAGCTCATGGCGCTCGGGTGGAAACTGATGTTGCCGATGGCGCTGGGGTATGTGCTGGTCATTGCCACCGCCGTCCAGGCGCTCGACGCGCTGGGCTGGGGATTGGGAACCCGGTCGGGACTGGTGTTGTTCGGGCTGAACCTCGTCATTCTGGTTGTGGTGTTCGGCTGGTTCGATCGGGGACGGATCCTCAGTGGCACCCGCTACCGACGGGTGGAGACCTGATGGCCATTACCGTGAAGACCCTGGAGCGTCCGGAGCGGGACGTCAGCTATCTGCGGGCGACGCTCAAGGGGATGGCGCTGACCTTCCAGCATCTGTTCCGGCCCAAGGTCACCATGCAGTATCCGGAACAGACTTCGACCGCCGACTGGACGATCGCGAACCGGTGGCGGGGGACCCACCGCATGCTCACCGACGAGCAGGGGCGCGCGCGGTGCGTCGCATGTGGCCTGTGCCCGCAGATCTGCCCGGCCAACTGCATCAAGCTGGTGCCTGGAGAGGATGAACACGGGTACCGCTACCCATTGATTTATGAAATCGATGAATTTCGATGCGTGTTCTGCGGATATTGCCAGGAGGTGTGTCCCGAGGAGGCCATCCACGTCGGCGTGCATTACGAAAACGCCGAGTATACCCGGGACCGGTTCGTGTACGATCTGGAACGCCTGTGTGCGCAAACCCACCCGGTCTCCACGCTCTGGGATCCTTCGGACCCACGGGGTGAATAGGCCGTGAGCGCGCAGGTGGTCTTCTGGATCTTTTCCGGGGTCGCGGTCGGGTCTGCCCTGTTGTGCATTACGCGGCGCAGCCCCATCGCGAGTGCGTTGTGGCTCGTCCAGACCATGTTCGCCCTGGCCGCCCTGTACGTCCTCCTCGACGCCCAGTTCATTGCCGCCTTGCAAATTATGGTGTACGCCGGTGCGGTAATGGTGCTGTTTCTCTTCGTCATCATGCTGTTGAATCTCGGGTCGCACACCCCCCGGGACTGGCGCGGCATTTCGGGATGGGTGCTTGGATTCGGCATGGCGGCCGTGCTCGCCGCCGAGTTGTTTGCCGTGCGACACGTGACCCCCGACGCCGGGTTGGCCCTGCCGCCGGGGGCGCTCCGGGAACTGACCGCGCGCGAAGGCATTGTCCGGGTGGTGGCCGAACCGCTGTACCGGGAGTACCTCGTCGCCTTTGAGGTGACGGGCGTGCTGTTGCTCGTCGCTACCGTCGGGGCGATCGTCCTCGCCAAGCGGAGACTGTAATGCTCGGACCGGCTTTGGCGGTGTCCGCCGTTCTGTTTGCGATCGGGGTGCTCGGCGTGCTGGTTCGCCGTAACATTCTCATCATCTTCATGTGCATCGAGCTGATGCTCAACGCGGTGAATCTGGCGTTCATCGCCTTGGCCACGGTGCTGGGGGCGGCGGGCCAGATCATCGTGTTCTTCGTGATGGCGGTGGCAGCGGCGGAGGTGGCGGTGGGTCTGGCCATCATCCTGGCGGCGTACCGTCACAAGGAGACGATCAACGTGCGGTACTTCAACCTGCTCCGGGGATAATGCCCACCGCCATCTCACTTGTCTGGCTTGCGGTGCTGTTTCCGTTGGCGGGCTTCCTGGCCAACGGATGGCTGAGCTTCGCTCGACCGAACGCCAAGTCGGCGGTCAGCGCCATCGGGGTGGGTTCGGTGGTCGCGGCGTTCGTCGTGGCGGTGGCGGCCGTCCTGGCGCTGGCGGCCGCGCCGGAGGAGGCGCCGTACCTGATTCACCTCTGGTCGTGGATGCCGGTCGGGGCGCTCGAGGTCGGCATCACCTTCCAGGTGGATCAACTCTCGGCGGTCATGCTCCTCGTCGTGACGGGCGTGGGAGCGTTGATCCACGTGTTCTCCATCGGGTACATGCGGGAGGATCGTTCCTACCCCCGGTACTTCGCCTATCTGAATCTGTTCGTCTTCTTCATGCTGGTCCTGGTACTCGGGGCGAGCTTCCCGGTCATGTTCGTGGGCTGGGAAGGTGTGGGCCTCTGCAGCTACCTCCTGATCGGTTTCTGGTACGAAGACAACGCCAACGCGGATGCCGGCAAAAAGGCGTTCATTATGAATCGCATCGGCGATTTCGGCTTGTTGATCGCCATGTTCCTGCTGTTCCGCGAAGTGGGGTCACTGGATTTCCACCAGGTGTTCGAAGCGGCACCGGAAGTCTTCAAGGTCGGCGAACCGGTGGTGACCCTGATCACCCTGTTTCTCTTCCTCGGGTGCGTCGGCAAGTCGGCCCAGATTCCGCTCTACACCTGGCTCCCGGATGCCATGGCCGGTCCGACGCCGGTTTCGGCCCTGATCCATGCGGCGACGATGGTTACCGCGGGGGTCTATCTCGTGGCGAGGGCCAACGTGTTGTTTGCCATGGCGCCCCTCTCCGGGGCGGTCGTAGCGGGGGTAGGTGCGCTCACGGCGCTGTTTGCGGCGACGATTGCGCTCAAGCAGTGGGATATCAAGAAGGTGCTGGCGTATTCGACGGTCTCCCAGCTCGGGTACATGTTCATGGGCGTCGGTCTCGGGGCCTATGGCGCGGGCATCTTCCATCTGGTCACCCACGCCTTCTTCAAGGCGCTCCTGTTTCTCGGATCGGGCAGCGTCATTCACGCCATGCACCATGCCTGCCACGAGACGCATGCCGACGCCGACCCGCAGGACATGCGCAACATGGGTGGGCTCCGGCGGCGTATGCCGGTGACGGCCATCCTCATGTGGATTGCCACCCTGGCGATTGCGGGGATTCCTCCGTTCTCGGGCTTCTTTTCCAAGGACGGAATCCTGGCCGTGGCCTACGGGCGTATCCCGGAATCTCCGATTTTCCTCGTCGTCTGGTTGATGGGTGTGGCCGCCGCGCTCCTCACGGCGTTCTACATGACGCGATTGATGCTTTACACGTTTGAGGGTCCGAATCGGACAGGTGTCGAGGAAGAGCAGCACCTGCACGAGGCGCCCTGGGTGATGACCGGCCCGCTGGTGGTGCTCGGGGTGCTGGCCGCGGTGGGGGGCGTCCTCAACCTTCCCCATATCCTGCCGGGTGGTGGGTGGCTCGAACACTGGCTCGAACCGGTGACCGAGGGGGCAACGGCGTTCCTGACCGAAGCGCATCTGGCCGCGGGGACGGAGTGGCTGCTGTTGGCGGGCGCCACCGTCATCGCGGTGGTGGGCATGATTGCGGCGGTGATCGGCCTCAAACCGAAGGCGCTGGTGCCGGCCGCCGAGGCCCCGGTCGAGACGGGGTGGCAGCGGGTGTTGCTGAACAAGTACTACGTTGACGAAGTGTACAACGCCGCCATCGTGCAACCGACCGTGCGGGGGTCGCGGATGGTGTTGTGGAAAGGGGTCGACGCAGGGCTGATCGACGGGTTCATGGTCAACGGCAGCGCGCGATTGGCCCGATTGATGGGCTGGATCGGCACGCGATTCGAAACGGGACAGGTGGGGACGTATCTCTTCCTCTTCGTGATTGGGGTGTTGGTCCTGTTGCGCGCGGTGACGCGATGAGCGCCT
>Ga0114931_10004162_pt1 | contig 18089 bp, 15 predicted proteins | sample 2SBtaG_FD_89579 | JGI IMG/M metagenome (GOLD analysis project Ga0114931, IMG submission 89579) | Deep subsurface microbial communities from Kolumbo volcano to uncover new lineages of life (NeLLi) - 2SBTROV14_V59a metaG | ecosystem: Environmental > Aquatic > Marine > Volcanic | place: Kolumbo...
CCGCGGATATTCAGCGAGACGATCAGATAGAGCGCCTCGGGATAGTCGGCGTCGGCGATATCGATGGCCGAGGGGGCCGCCTTGCTGGTGGGATGGGAGTGATAGATCGCGAACAGCTGTTGGTTTCGCTCCCGCATCAGCCGCATGGCGTCGATTTGTTGCTGGGGGTCCATACGGTAGCGATGTGCCGAGTCCTCGGCGCGATTGGCGATCGGATAGCAGGACAGGGCGTCATCGTCGCCTGCCGCGATCAGGCCGCAGACTTCGGCCGCAGGCGAGCCCTGGACATGCTCCAGGATCAGGTTGACCAACTGACGAGGTAGGCGAACGGTTTCCGGTAGAAGGTTGTTCACGGCGTGCGTTTCCCGATGAATTGTGCATGGACGAGACGATCATGCCCGTTGATGTCATGGTGTCTCACAACCCTATGGTAGCCCAACGATTCGAGGAATTCGATCAAGCGGACGGATTGCCCCGGACCGTGTTCCATGATGAGGTGTCCGCCTTCTGCGAGGTGGTGTAAGGCATCCGTTGCAATACGCTCCAAGGCCTCGAAACCGGTGGCGCCTGAGATCAGGGCTTGAACGGGCTCGTACGCCAGCACCTCCGGTTCGAGGCGGGGATCGCCTTCCGCGACGTAGGGCGGATTTGCGAGCACGAGGTCGAAGGTTTCGCCGGGTAGGGCATCGAACCAGTCTGAACACAGGAAGCGTACCTTTTTCAACTGGTGATCCTCGGCGTTTTGGCGTGCGATTACCAGGGCGTCTTGGGAGCGGTCCACTGCCGTTACGTTACAGCAAGGCCTTTCTTTTGCGATTGCCAGGGCAATTGCCCCGGAGCCCGTGCCGAGGTCGATGAGGCGTGTTGCGGTGTCGATTGGAATCAAAGAAAGGGCAAGCGCCACGAGGTCCTCGGTTTCAGGTCTCGGGATCAGCGTTGCCGGATTGACCCGTAGGTTCATGGACCAGAATTCACGTTCCCCGGTGAGATAGGAGACCGGCACGCCTTCCCGGCGGCGGCGCAGCAAGTGTCCATATCGCCATGCCTGGAGGCGGGGGACCTCCTCTTCGGGTCGGGCGAAGAGGCGACTGCGCGGGCACTCGAGGGCGTGACAAAGCAAGACCTCGCAGTCGAGACGCGGACTGGAGCTGGCGTCGTTCAGGAAGCGTATGCCGCGATTCAGGGAGTCGGCGATGGTGGCCATTGATCGGACGGAACGCTAGGCGTCTGCGGCGAGGAGTGCGAGCTGGTCGGCTTGGTATTCGTTGATCAGTGGATCGATGACGAGATCCAGATTGCCTTCCATGATCTCGTCGAGTTTATACAGGGTCAGGTTAATCCTGTGATCGGTCATGCGCCCCTGCGGGAAGTTATAGGTCCGGATACGTTCCGAGCGGTCGCCGCTGCCGACCAGCAGGCGACGCTGCTGGGCTTGTTCGGCTTGTTGGGTTGTCTTGGCTGAATCCATGAGGCGGGCCTGCAAGAGAGACATGGCGCGGGCCCGGTTTTTGTGTTGCGAGCGCTCGTCCTGACATTCGATGACGATACCGCTCGGCAGGTGGGTGATGCGAATGGCCGAGTCGGTCTTGTTGACGTGCTGTCCGCCGGCGCCCGAGGCGCGAAAGGTATCGACCTTGAGGTCTGCGGGATTGATCTCGATCTGTTCGATCTCGCTGGCCTCCGGCAGGATCGCGACTGTGCAGGCTGAAGTATGAATCCGACCTTGGGATTCCGTGACCGGGACGCGCTGGACCCGATGCGCTCCCGATTCGAACTTGAGTCGGGAATAGGCCCCATTGCCGATGATTCGGGCGATGATCTCCTTGTAACCGCCATGTTCGCCGCTGCTGTTGCTGACGACTTCGATTTGCCAGCGACGCGATTCGGCATAGAGGGAATACATGCGGAACAGGTCTCCCGCGAAGAGGGCGGCTTCGTCGCCGCCGGTCCCGGCTCGTATCTCGAGGAAGATATTGGCCTCGTCGTCGGGGTCGGTCGGGATCAGCATGTGCAGGATCTCTTCGGTCAGGGTTTCCTGCTGCGATTCGATGTCTTCGACTTCGGATTCGGCCAGCGCGCGGAGTTCCGGATCACCGCTCTGGGCCATTTCGCGCGCCTCTGCCAAATCTCTCCCGGCCTTCACATAGGCCGCGTAGGCGTTTGCGATGGGGCCTATTTGGGCATATTCGCGGGAGAGGTCCCTGAAGCGGTCCTGATCGGCGATCGTGGATGATTCGGAAAGCAGTCCTTCGAGTTCCTGGTGACGATCGGCGAGTGTCTCGAGCTTTCTCTCTATCGAGGGCTTCATTCCTTGCCGCCCTTGATCCCCAGTATCTCGCGGGCGGAGTCGAGCAGCTCGGTGCGGCCCTCGAAGCCGGCCTTGCGCATCTGCACGGTTGGGGTATGGGTAAGCTTGTTGGCGATCGCACGGACAAGCTGGGTCAAGACGGCATCCGGGTCCTGGCCCGATCCGATCATGCGGCGAGCCTCCAGGAGTTGCTGATCGCAGATCTCGGAGACCATGTCCCGATAGCAGCGGATGGTTGCGACCGAGTCCAGAGATCGTAGCCACCCCATGAAATGGGCGGCCTGGGCCTCGATGATCTCCTCGGCCTGAAGTGCGGCCTCCTGGCGGGACTTTAGCCCTTCATCGATGATCTCCTGGAGGTCATCGACCGTGTAGAGATAGGCGTCGTTGAGTTCGCCCACTTCGGGCTCGATATCTCTGGGTACCGCGATGTCGACCATGAGCATCGGTTTATGTTTGCGCAGTTTGATCGCGCGCTCGACGGCGCCCTTGCCCAGGATAGGCAATGGGCTTGCGGTGGACGAAATCACGATATCGGCACGGTGCAAATAGTCAGGTATTTCCTGCAAGGTGATGGCCAGGCCGTTGACCTCGTTGACGAGGGTCTCGGCCCTGGCCAGCGTCCGATTGGCAATGATGAGGTCCTCTATGCCGTTCTCGCGGAGATGGCGCGCCACCAATTCGATGGTCTCTCCGGCGCCGATCAGCAGACCGGTATGACCCGAGAGCGTACTGAATATCTGTTTTGACAGGTTGACGGCGGCGAAAGCGACCGATACCGGACTTGAGCCAATGGCGGTGTCGGTTCGGACCTGTTTGGCGACCTGAAAGGTGTGTTCGAAGAGGCGGTTGAGGCACTGACCCATGGTCCCGGCGCTTTTTGCCGCCATATAGGCATCCTTGATCTGACCCAGGATCTGGGGCTCGCCGAGGACCATCGAATCCAGGCCGCTGGCTACGCGTAGCAGGTGCTGCACTGCGCTACGATCGGGATGAGTGTATAGGTAGGGTACGACCTCGCCCGGATTCAGGCGGTGGAAGTGATGGAACCAGTCGATGACGTTGTCGCGTTTGTCCTGATCGTCGTTGCAGCAACAGAACATCTCGGTACGGTTGCAGGTCGAGAGGATGGCCGCTTCACTTATGCCGGTATCGGTCGTTAGTTGTTGTAGAATGCCATGAAGCTCATCCGCCGGGAACGAGACGCGTTCGCGCACGGAGACCGGCGCCGTCTTGTGGTTCAATCCGATGGCGATAATGGACATCAAGAAACCTTCAGGCTGTCGTGCGGCATCCCGGTCGGAAGGCCCTGGCGGGCGCGGCTACCGAGTGCGCTAAGAATGGCATTTTTGATTGTCAATTAGCCTGTTCCTGTTGGTCATATTGATTTGGGCATGTCGTTTTGAGGCACCCCCGAATATTATCCGGCTAAATATAGCAAATTTGGTACAGTGTTAGCACCTGGACGTTGTGATTTTGGAACCGGTTTCTTCACGGGTTCCCGGTGTTGATATGTCCAGGGTAGGGGGAGGGGTTCCCGGTCTCCGCTATTAGTATGAACTAAGTGACGATTTACATTGTCTTTTTGGGGCCATAAAGCGTTTCCGTGAACCTATCTTAGTCGTTAGTCTTTGGGTAGGCGCAGGTCAAAATTGAGGGCTGTTGATCAGTGAAGAGGTTAATAATATTCGGGTGGATCCTCCTGTGCATCGGGCTGCAGTCTGGGTGTTCGACAGTACCGGGGACACATGTACACGGGATGGATGGCGCCGATACGGCCCAGGCCGACGATGGTGATTGGATCAGCGAAGACGAATACCTGGACGATTCTGCCGCAGACCTTCCGGCGATTCCTCTCAGCGAATCTATTCTGTACCGCTTCTTGGTCTCGGAAATGGCGATCAACGACCGTTATTTCGATCTCGCAACGGGGCAACTGATCTCGCTCGCGCGGGAAACGAATGATCCACGTCTGATTCGGCGCGCCGCCAGGGTCGCCGTTCTGGCGCAGGACAATCAGTTGTTGCAACAAATCACTACGCGCTGGCTGGCGCAATCCCCGGACGACCTAGAGGCGCGTCGGCTGGCGGTTGTAGCCCAACTGCGGGTTGGCAACGTGGACCAAGCCCTGAGCGGTTTGGAAAGTCTGGCCCCTAAGGATGACCGTGCAGTGACACTGAATCATTATCGATGGTTGACGGCCTTACTGCCTCAAGGGCCCGCTACGTCCACGGCCGAAGCGATGATGGATCGTTATATCAAGAAACACCAGGAAGACATCGGGATATTGTTTGCATACGCCCACGTCGCCTCTCGCCTCGGGCATCTTGATTTATCGCTGATCGCGGCGGATCAAATTCTGGTTCTGCAGCCCGACTCGATCGAGGCGGCAGTCATGAAGGTGCGGGTACTGCAGATGCAGGGCAAGGGCGGCGACGCGGTTCGCTATCTCCGAGGTTTCGTGGACCGGAATCCGGATGCCATTTCAGCCCGTTTGATGTTGGCCCGCCTGTTGATGGATGGAAATCTTCTTGAGGAGGCCCTGACACAATTCGAGGAATTGGACCGCCGTAAACCGGCTGACGCCGACGTTATCTTCGCGCTGGCAGTGATTAATTTGCAGTTGGAAAGGCTGAAACAGGGCGAACGCTATCTTCGGGTCCTCCAGGCTCAGGGGCAGCGTGAGGACGATGTGGCTTATTATCTTGGCCGTCTCGCGGAGTTGCGTGACCAGACCGAGCAGGCGATTCAGTCCTATAGCCAAGTCAGTCAGGGACCTAATTATCCGGAGGCAAGAATCCGTCTTGCACTCCTTATGGCCCAGGCCGGTCAAGTTGACGCCGCGTTGGCGGAACTCGATAGTCTAAGAGGACACCTCCCTAGCGAGGCCAAGAGAATCTATATCGTTGAGGCATCCATTCTCGGAGATGCAGACAGGAAGGAGCAGGCGCTGGCCCTTTTCGGCGATGCGCTTCAGATGTTTCCGCATGACATCAAGTTGCTATATGCGCGCGCCATGTACGCGGAACAGATCGATCGTCTCGATATTTTGGAACAGGACCTCAAGGCCATCATCGCGACCGATCCGAACAACGTCAATGCCTTGAATTCGCTTGGCTATACCTTGGCTGATCGTACCGATCGATATGAAGAGGCCTATGGCTATATCAAACGTGCCTATGAGCGCGAGTCGCACAACAACGCGATCCTGGACAGCATGGGTTGGGTCCTTTTCAAGCTTGGACGAGTCGATGAGGCGATTCCCTATCTGCGCAAATCTATGGACCTCAGGGCCGATCACGAGGTCGCGGCCCACTTGGGTGAAGCGCTTTGGGTCAATGGTCAGCGAGGTGAAGCTGTTACCGTTTGGGACGATGCGCTGAAAACCTTTCCGAACGACGCCCTGATACTCAAGGTCAAGGGTCGATTCAAGCCGGACAACCCGTAGTTGCTCATCATATAGTGAGGAGTTCGCGAGCCATGACCGCGCGTTTCGCTTTGCTCGTTCTAATGGTCCCTTTAGCATTGGGCGGTTGCTCGAGACTCGAGTTGAAGCCGTCCGATGAGGATGGTGCCGCTGAAAAATGGGCGCAGCGGAGCACTCAGATCGGGCTGATCCGCGATTGGTCACTGGCGGGGCGAGCGGTTGTCAAGAATGGCCGCAGGTCTTGGCACTTCGGTTTGTATTGGAAAACGTCGGCCGACGGATATTCGATCGAGTTGAAGACGCCGTTAGGGCAGGGTGTGGCAAGGCTCCGCTCAGGTGCGGCGGGCGCCGAATTGCAGATTCCTGATGAACCGACACTTCGATCCGATGATGCTCGGGCCCTTTTGGCGCGGCGTTTCGGCTGGCAGATTCCCGCTACGCTTATGACTCGATGGGTCTTGGGCTTGCCTGCGCATCAGCGGGCTGACATCCCGGTTCTCGATGAGCGTGGCGCGGCATTGGCGATCAATGAGGCCGGCTGGGATATTCGCTACCGGCGTTACGCGGAATGGGACGGTTACCGGCTGCCAGCGATGATCGTGATGAATCAGGGGAGTACGGAGGTGCGGGTCGTGATCGACGAATGGGTGATCGACGGCTGAGAATCAATTGCTTTAGGGGAAAGCGGGCCGCAGATCACCACAGGTAGATCACCCTCGATCAACAGGAATCGACCGAGGGTGGGAGGCGGTTTACTTGATCTTGGCCTCTTTGTACATCACGTGCTTGCGGACGACGGGATCGAACTTCTTGATCTCCATCTTTCCGGGCATGGTGCGTTTGTTCTTGTCTGTCGTATAGAAATGTCCGGTACCGGCACTGGATACGAGTCTGATCTTATCGCGCATGACTGAGTCCTCTCCTTAAACCTTGATGCCGCGTTTGCGCATGTCGGCGAGGGCGCTATCGATGCCGTTCTTATCGATAATGCGCATGCCATTGGCGCTGACGCGCAGGCGAACCCAGCGGTTCTCACTCTCCACCCAGAAACGATGGTAGCTGAGATTGGGCAGAAAGCGTCGCTTAGTCTTGTTATTGGCGTGGGAAACGTTGTTTCCAACCATGGGTTGTTTCCCCGTTACCTGACAAACCCGGGACATCTCAAACCTCCAAAAAAATCGAAAACCGAATCAAGTCCGCCTTTATACCAGACCCCGCGTACGCTGGCAAATTGGAATTGCAGTTCTAATGAATGGCGCAAACGCGGTTGGCTCGGTTCATGCGGCGGGTTGTCCTGCTCATAGTAAATGACAACCATGCTGCACGTGTGGTAGTATGGTTCGAATTTCCCTTTGAAATCTCAGGAGGATGGCGCCCATGTTATTGGATCGGATCGAATGTCGTCTGGACCCAAGGATCAAGACCGAAGTTGAGATCAGCTACTATATCCCCTCCCTGCAAGGGCAGAATGATGTCCACAGAGGCATGTTGACCGAGCTTGGCGAAGGTGGCGCCCGACTGCTTCTGGATCAGCCCCATCGTGTTGACGCACGTCTTTTTGTTAGCGGTATTTATGATGAGCAGGATCCGGTCGAGTGCGATGTCCGGTGGATTCGGAAGGCGCCCGCCTCCGAGCTCTATTATGTCGGGGTATCCTTCTCGGCCTGAATCCTGACTTGATACGCCGATAGGCGCGCCGTGGTGGGCCTATCGGCGTATGTTATGTTCTTGCGGGTAGGGGTAGATCGCATCCAGTGGCAAGCTGTGTCCTGCCGATTGCACGATTCGGGCATGCTCTCTTTGGAACTGCGCGGCGTTTAGCAGCCCGCAGGAATGTGCAAGCGTGTTGACCTCCTGATTGATCCACATCGCGTAATTGGCCACTCTTTCGGCCTTGTCCTCCACATCCAGTCCCTTTTGCAGGCGCGGGTCCTGCGTCGTCACGCCCGTGGGACAGGTGTCCAGATGGCACTGTTGTGCCTGGATACAGCCCAGAGAGAACATAAATCCTCTGGCGGTCGCGACTAGATCGGCCCCCATGCACAACGCCCAGGCGACCTTGGCCGATGTGACGAGCTTACCGGATGCGTTGACGCGAATGCGTTTACGCAGCCCTGCCTCGATTAGGGTGTCCACAAGGATGGGGAGCGACTCCGTGAGCGGCAGGCCGACATGATCGGCCAGGACCTGCGGCGCAGCTCCGGAGCCACCGTCACCACCATCGATACTGATGAAGTCCGGCGCGGAATCGGTGCCACGCTTGAGAATGGCCTCGCAGAGCATCTCAGGGAAGTAGCGGCTGCTGACCACGGTCTTGATGCCGACGGGTAGGCCTGTGATTCCGCGGATATGCTCGATCATGTCAAGCAAGTCGTCAGGGGTGTGAATCTCCGCATGACGGTTCGGGCTCAACGATGACTGACCGATCGGAATGCCTCGGATGCGCGCGACCTCTTCGCTGACCTTGCATCCCGGCAGCACGCCTCCGTGCCCCGGTTTGGCGCCTTGGGAGATCTTGATTTCAAAGGCTTTAACCGATTCGGCAACCTCGCGCAGCCGCTGGCTGGACAGATTGCCGTCCTGGTCACGAACCCCGTACTTCGCCGTGCCGATCTGGAATATCAGGTCGCAGCCCCCCTCCAGATGGTAAGGCGACAGGCCTCCCTCGCCGGTATTTAGCCAGACGCCGGCCTTGGCCGCGCCTCGCGATAGCGCGCGGATCGCCGGTGCGGACAATGCCCCATAGCTCATGGCCGAGATATTGACGAGGTTGCAGACCGTCATCGGGCGCTCACATTTCGGGCCGATCACGAGTGGCGGAACAGGACAGTGTTCGCTCTCGAGAATCGGGTACGGCGAGTTGATGAAAATAATCGAGCCGGGTTCACGCAAGTCGTTGGTGGAACCGAAACCAACGAGGTCTCCCTGATTCTTTGCCGCGCGATAGACCCAGTTGCGTGTTGCCCGGTTGAAGGGCAGTTCCTGGCGGTCATGAGCAAAGAAGTATTGCCGGAAATAGGCGCCCTGTTTTTCAAGGAAATAACGTATTCGCCCAACGACCGGGAAATTTCTGAGGATTGCATGCTTTTTCTGACGAATGTCTTGAAAAAAGAGAATGCTCAGAAACAGAATCGTGATGCCGCCGAGCCAGCCCATGACCACGACGAGTTCGATCAGCATTTCAAAGCTTGATTCCATTTGTACTCCGAGTTGACGGTGTCTGATTCGACCTGAACTATACTCGCATCCTGTTTGGGACGCGTTCATCTAGTGAAGGGGTCCCTTAGCTTATCGTCAAATAATATTCGGAGGTCAACCATGTTGGAGCAAATAATCGCCGAGGACGTTCGCCGCGCGCTGGCGGAGGATCTGGGCGTGGGGGATTTGACCGCGGACTTGATCGATGAATCCAGTCGGGCCAGCGCCTATATCGTTACCCGTGAACCGGCAGTTTTGTGCGGCGCGCCCTGGGTCGAGGAGGTGTTCGGGCAGCTTCCGGGTGAGGTCAGGATCGACTGGCGGCACCGGGACGGCGAGCATCTCGATGCGGACACCCGGATATGCATGCTGTCGGGTCCGGCGCGCACGCTGTTGACCGGAGAACGCACGGCTTTGAATTTTCTGCAAACCCTGTCCGGGACCGCGACGCTGACGGCTCGCTATGTTGCCGCCTTGGCGTCGTCGCATACCGTGCTCCTGGATACCCGCAAGACCATACCGGGCCTGAGGCGGGCTCAAAAATACGCCGTCCGTTGCGGGGGAGGGCAAAATCATCGCATGGGTCTCTATGACGAGATCCTGATTAAGGAGAATCATATCCTGGCATGCGGCGGCATACCGCAAGCGATTTCGAGGGCTCGTCAGGCGCATGGCCCGAACGTTTCCATCGAGGTCGAGGTCGAGGGACTTGATGAATTGGTTGAAGCCTTGAACGGAGGGGCCGATAAGGTGTTATTGGATAACTTCGGCCATGCGCTGATGGTGCAAGCGGTTGCACTGCGCGATCAGCACAGGCCGGACGCGAAGCTGGAGGTGTCAGGCGGGATCGAACTGGCGGATATCAGCGAGATCGCCGAGACCGGAGTGGACTACATTTCGGTGGGCGCGTTGACGAAAAACCTCCAGGCTGTGGATCTTTCGATGCGATTTTATTCGGGCCGGGACAAATGTCCCTGATCGGCTTCCGGAATAACGACCCGGGGCCGGAAATTTCTGATGGTGAAGACGACATGAGCGCGGTAACAGATAAAAAGAACGGTCTTTCGGTGATCCCGTTTCAGCAGCCTCCGGGGGCCGAGGTGCAAGCCAGCAACGCTCTGGTGAGCGGTGCGCCGGTGACCTTGACGGAGGTGTTCGGAAAGGCTGTCGAGGGGACGCTGATCAGTGTCGATATGGATACGCAGGTGATTCTCTTTGAAGCCACCGGCGACGATGCGCAGAAGGAAATCCCGTTTTCGGACATACATTCGATATTGTCACTCAAAACCTATCCTTTCATGCCCGACCCCATGGCCCCCTTGGTAACCCTGGAGCCGCGCAATTATCGCGTGAAGATGCCGGGAACGAAGGGGTTTTCCGGCTCCACGTTGGGCTATTGGGTCGACGATCAAGGGCTTTTGGTCTATCCCTGTGACCCTAACGGGGACCGTTATCAGTACGCATTTTTCCCCGGTAACGTTCTAGTCCACGAATCCGAGGACGAGGATGTAAGCGTTCAGTTTGAGGTTATTCGTCGTCACAAGACGAGTTCCCGCACGACCATCGATTCCTGGAAGGGGCTGGTCGCCGCGCTCAACAATCCCAAACCGGCTCTCCACGGCTACCGCTTGGGCAATATCTTCGTGCAGGAAGGCATCATCAGTTTCAAGGAATTGGAAGTCGCCCTGGCCAGTCAGGCCAAGTCGGATGAACAGGTCTTCCTGGGCGAGTTGCTGGTGTCCCGAGGCGTCATCAGCGAAGATGACTTGAACTGGGCGTTGGCTCAGGAGCTGGGTATTCCATACGTGGATTTGAGCGTACTGGAATTCGATCCCAAGATCATGCAAATGCTGGATGGAGATTTCGTGCGCGAGAATTCTCTGCTGCCGATCTATCGTTATCGTCAGCGCTTGGTTGTCGCCATGCGCAACCCCCTGAATCAAGACGCCTTGGAGACCCTGCGCTTTCAGACCAATCTCGGCATCGAGCCGGTAGTCGCGTCGGCGAATGAGATCGCCCGGCTTATCGACCTTTTTTACGCAGATGATGAGCTGGATGCGTTATCCGAGAATGTCCATGCAACCAAAAATAATGACGGCGTGGTCGATGTGGCCGAAAACGTCGTGGTCAGACTCGTCAACCGGGTGATTGTCGACGCCTATAACCAGAGGGCCTCGGACATCCATATCGAGCCGGCCCAGGACAAGGGGCGTTGTCTCATACGCTTGCGCAGAGACGGTGTGCTCCGGACATATCGCAAGATTCCGGCCTCCATGTACTTTCCGCTCGTCGGACGTATCAAGGTGATGGCCAATATGGATACATCCGAGCGCCGGAAGCCCCAGGACGGCAAGATCAACTTCAGTCAGTTCGGACCGCTCAATATCGAACTTCGGGTTGCCACGATACCGACGACGGGAAGCCAGGAGGACGTGGTCCTCCGTATCCTTAGCAGTAGCAAGCCGATCCCACTGCGCGAGCTCGGTTTGACGGAAGAAAACTACGATTTGCTGACCGAGATGATCAGCATGCCATACGGACTCTTTCTGGTCTGTGGGCCCACGGGTTCCGGCAAGAGCACGACTCTGCACTCGATCATGGGCTATCTCAACACCCCGGAACGCAAGATATGGACTGCGGAGGACCCCGTGGAGATCACTCAGAAGGGGCTACGACAGGTTCAGATCAACCCCAAAATCGGATTCACGTTCGCCAAGGCGATGCGGACCTTTTTACGCGCCGACCCGGATGTCATCATGGTTGGTGAGATGCGTGACCGGGAAACGACGGCCATGGGCGTCGAGGCGTCGTTGACCGGGCATCTTGTGTTGTCCACGCTTCATACAAATAGTTCGGTGGACAGCATCACTCGCTTTTTGGATATGGGCATGGACCCGTTCAATCTGGCGGATGCGCTGATCGGGATTCTAGCTCAGCGTCTGGCGCGTCGTCTCTGCAGACACTGCCGTGAGATCAAGGTCCTGAACGAAAAGGATCTGAATGGCCTTGCGGCGGAATATTGTCGGGACCTCGTCAGTCGGGAAACCGACCCCGATCAGCGTGCGGCCATTGAGGGCATGGTGGTCAAAGACTGGGTGCGTCGATATGCGACTGAGGAGGGCGAGGTCAGGATGTATCACGCCACGGGTTGCCCGCGTTGCGAGGAGACCGGCTATGACGGCCGCGTCGCCATCAACGAGTTGTTGAAGGCGTCCCCGGCGATCAAGAAGATGATCATCGAGCGGGCCCCGGTCAGCGAGTTCTTCCGGGTCGCCATGAGCGAAGGCACGACCCGTACTTTGAAACAGGACGGTATCGAAAAATGTCTCCAGGGCCTGACGGATATGGCCTCTGTTCGTGCCGTTTGTATTAAATAGCGCATCGTGATCGGGGAACACAGTCTTCCCCGGTCATCCTTTCCAAAACCATCCCTGTATCCGCCCGGATCATTTTTGTATCATAGCTCGATCCATTATTCAGATCGGGTGAGAGATATGACAGCGACACGCATTGAAAAAGACAGTTTGGGCGCGCTAGAGGTTCCGGAGTCGGCCTGGTATGGCGTTCAGACGGCACGGGCTGTTGAGAACTTTCCGATCAGCGGGCGGGCGCCGGATATCGATTTCGTGCGCGCGCATGTCCGGATCAAGCGGGCCGCAGCGGTCGCCAACAACAAGGCCGGTTGGCTAGACGATCAAAAAGCAGGGGCCATCATCGCTGCCTGTGATCGAATTCTTAGCGGGGAATATCTCGACCAGTTCGTCGTGGATCGTTTTCAGGCGGGCGCGGGCACCAGCCACAACATGAACAGTAACGAGGTCATCGCAAATCTCGCCAATGTGGCGTTGGGCGGTCAGCGGGGCGGTTATACGCCCGTGCATCCGAATGACCATGTCAACATGGGGCAGAGTACCAACGATACGATTCCTACCGCGATTCGCCTGGCGGCGTTGGCTAAGCTGCCTCGACTGATCGCTGCCGTCGAGGGCATGGCTGAGGCCTACGAGGCGATTGGAGCCGCTGAGGTCGATACCGTCAAGAGCGCCCGCACCCACTTACAGGACGCCGTGCCGACCACGATCGGCAGGGAATTCATGGCCTACGGTTGGACGCTGCGTCGGTGTGCGGGCAGGATTGAAGATACCCGTGGCCCTTTGACTGAGATCGGGCTCGGCGGCAGTGCCGCCGGCACCGGTCTCAACACCTCACCGGGCTATGCCGATCAGGTCGCCCTTGAGCTCGCCGGATTGACCGGCGAACCGATTACATCGGCTGCGAACTTGGCGGCGCAGATGCAGTCCATGCGGGATATTCAGAACCTGTCGTCGGCCCTGCGCGATCTGGCCATTGAGCTTACCCGGATCTCGAATGATATGCGTCTACTGGCTTCCGGGCCCCGGACGGGCATCGGAGAGATCCGCCTGCCGGCCGTTCAGCCCGGTTCCAGCATCATGCCGGGCAAGGTCAATCCGGTCATGTTCGAAATGCTCAATATGGTCTGCTATCAGGTGTTGGGTCAGGACGCGGCCATCTCCGCCATGTCCGCAGCCGGTCAATTGGAACTCAATGTCATGATGCCCGGGATCGGCTCGGCATTGTTCGATGCCATGGACTGGATCTCGTCGGCGATCGAGGCCGCGACAACCAGGAACCTGGCCGGAATCACCGTGGATCGAGATCGTTGCGAGGCTTTTCTGCAGACCAGCGTGGGGCTCGCGACCCTGCTCAATACCCGGATCGGTTATAACGAGGCCGCGGAGATTGCGAAGACATCGGAGGCAAGCGGTCGTCCTGTGAGGGATATCGTTGCCGAGCGGGGGTTGCTCGGTGCCGAGGCCTTCGATCGGATCGTGTTGCTTGCCGCGCGGGACGGCCGGATCGAAGATTAGCGCCAGTCTCCGAGTTTTATCGCTGTACCGGCAGATAGTCTCTGTGGCGAGGGTTAGTGGCCGCCGCCGCTAGTACCGTGTTCAGCAGCATGGGATAGATAGATCGCGAGTCCGATCAATGCGATGCCGGCGGCCAGGTAAAGCAGGTCCAAGGCGTTGTCGAACGACATGTTCGTGGCGTGTTCGAAGTACTTGACGATCAGGATCATTAAAATGACCTTGGCCAGCCGCGCCTTGAGATCGTCAAGGTTCGTGATAAACAGGACCTTGGAGGCGTTTTCGTCGTTTTCGGCCATGTCGATCTTGCTTATAAACAGCTCATAGAGTCCGAGCGCGAAGATCAGCATGACTGTTGCCAGCAGATAGCCGTCGACGATCTCGACGATGTGCGTGATCGAACTGCCGCGCATGGCGCTACGGGTGGCGATGTCGAGCGTAGGTGACGCATATTCACCGACATGAATAATCATATAGAAGGCGTCCACAGTCGCCATAAAGAACATGGACACGCTCGACGCCAGGCTGCTGATAACGGCTAGCAGCACCACGAAACGGCTGTTCCAAAGTGCATGTTCAAAGAGCAATTCGAGTTTTTTCACGCAGTCGCCTTTTGTTCGGGCAAAGCCCGTCGATTATTTGCCGTCGCTTACGGTGGCGATGGCTTGTCTGATTTGCTCGGAGGTTGCGATGGCATCTTCGTCCCGGCCCGCCCGGGCGGCGGTAATTGCCGAGTCGAGTTTGGGTTCGAGTCGTTTCTTGAGTTCCACCAACTCGGGGGGCAACTGGTCCATGGCCGATCGAGCCTGGCGGATCGCCCAGGTCACAGTGCGGATACTGTTGGCCTCATCTCTTGCGGCCATGGCCGACTGGCGGGACAGTCCGTAATGGTGCTTGGCTAGATTCTGTTCGGCATCCCGGACAAGTTCTTTGACGTAATTCATGCGTTTGTTCAGTAGCTGCGTCGCGTCGACGTCGTCGGCCGCTTGCAGGGCCTGGCGGGCATCGCTCATCTCCTGGGTGGGCGGGAGCCCGGCACAGGAGGCCAGAAGCAACGAGATTAAGACAAAAAAGAGATGATTTCGCTTATTCATAATATACAACGATCCGTCTTTTTCGCCTTAGATGGACACCTGATTTTTGTATTATCACCGCCACATTCAGGGTGTCAAGGATGGCGATGCGTGGCCGTCAAATTGTTGTTGCGCCGGATAGCTGCTATGGTAGCTTCGTGGCTGCTCCTGATGATGCGATAGAGAGAGGACGAGGTGTGCTAGGCCGTCCGTTGATCTTCGGCGAGGTCTTGTTTGACCACTTTCCTGATGGCGCGGAGGCGCTCGGTGGCGCGCCCGTCAACGTTGCTTGGCATCTGCAGGGTTTTGGTCTCCATCCCGTCCTGATCAGCCGGGTGGGTGATGACGAACAGGGCAGGCGGGTCATCGATGCGATGTCGCGTTGGGGCATGGATCTGTCTGCGCTGCAGATCGACGACCTCCATCCGACCGGGCAGGTCAGGGTGTCTTTAAGGGACGGTCAGCCTGCATTCGATATCGTGGCCGATCAGGCCTATGACTTCATCAATGGCGAACAAGCCTGTTCCGCTATCGCGACCGTCGATGCCGGTCTTTTCTATCATGGGACACTGGCTTTGCGGCAATCATGTTCGCGGGATGCCTACTCTCGTCTGGCTAAGTTGCCTGGCTTGCAACGATGTGTCGATGTCAATCTACGTCCGCCCTGGACGCCCCTTGAGACCGTTCATGAGGTACTGGAAGGCGCCTCATGGGTCAAGGTCAACGACCTTGAATTGGAAGAACTCACCGATTGCAGTCCCGAACGCCTGTCCGACGGCGCGCGGGACCTCAAGGCGCGATACGGACTCCAACAACTGATCGTCACCCAGGGAGCGGCCGGGGCGCTGTTGTGCGTTGGCGACTCGATACGACAGGGAGCGCCGGTGCCGGTAACCGATCTCAAGGATACCGTGGGCGCCGGCGATGCGTTCAGTTCCGTGGCCCTGCTAGGGCTGTCGCTCGGTTGGGGGCACGCCGAAACTCTGAGTCGCGCCCTCGAATTTGCTTCGCTGGTCTGCGGTATCCGTGGCGCGACGATTTCCGATTCTTCAATCTATCAGCAATGTCTGGAACGTTGGAGGCGCGGAGTATGACGGCAAGCCACCGGCGTGGCCTATACCTGATTCTCATCACTGTTCATGGCCTCGTGCGGGGCAAGGATATGGAACTGGGCAAGGATGCCGACACGGGGGGACAGATCAAATATGTCCTTGAGCTGGCCAGGGCTCTTGCGGCTCATGACGAGGTTGAACGGGTCGACGTTCTGACTCGTCAGGTCATTGATGGCAAGGTCTCTCCGGACTATGCCGAGCCGGTCGAGGAGTTATCCCCCGGCGCCCGAATCATCCGCCTTCCTTGTGGACCCAGACGCTATCTACGTAAAGAGGTTCTGTGGCCCTATCTCGACAGCTTTGCCGACCAGGCGCTCAAGCATATCCGCCGGGTGGGGCGAATCCCCAACGTGATTCACGCGCACTATGCCGATGCCGGTTACGTCGGTCGTCGCCTTTGCAGTCTGCTTGAGGTTCCGCTTGTCTTTACGGGACACTCCATGGGTCGTGTCAAGTTACAGCGCCTCAAGGCCAACGGCGTGTCGGACGAAAACATCGAGCGGCAATACCATATCAACGAACGTATCGAGGCCGAAGAGAGCGCCCTGGATCTGGCGGATCTGGTCATCACGAGTACCAAACAGGAGGTCGAGGAACAATATCTCCTCTACGACAACAACCAGCCTCAGCGCATGGTCGTGATTCCTCCAGGCGTCGACCTCGAACGCTTCTACCCTCCCAGGCGGGGACGATTCAAGCCCGCTATCTACGAAGAGATCTCCCGTTTACTGCATGTTCCAGAGCGCCCGATTATCCTGGCCCTTTCACGGGCCGATCCGCGCAAGAATATCGCGGCTTTGGTGCGCGCCTATGCCGAGATTCCCGGATTGCGCGACAAGGCCAATCTCGTCATCGTGGCGGGTAATCGGGACGACATTCGAAAGATGGAGAAGGGGTCTCGGCAGGTCCTGACGGAGTTGATCATGTTGATCGATCGCTACGACCTATACGGACATGTCGCCGTACCTAAACAGCATGAAGCCAAGGATGTGGCTTATCTCTATCGTATCGCCGCCAAGAGCCGGGGCGTGTTTGTCAATCCGGCCCTGACCGAGCCCTTCGGGCTGACTTTGCTCGAGGCCGCCGCGAGCGGTCTGCCGGTCATTGCTACGGAAGATGGCGGGCCGAGGGACATTCTACGTTTTTGCAACAACGGCTATTTGATCAATCCCCTCGATTCCAAACGCATGGGCGAGCTTATCCTTGATGCGTTGAGCAATCAGGCGCGCTGGAGGCGCTGGTCGAAGTCCGGGATCACGGGTGTCAGACGCCATTTTTCCTGGGAAGGGCACGCCCATACCTATATCCGGGAAGTCCTAAGGCGTCTTCCGCGAAAACGTAAGAGCAAGACCGCCGAAAAGGGTTTCAGAACACGGGTCAAGGGACGTCTGGCCACCGCGGACCGTATCTTGGTCTGCGACGTAGACCAAACCCTGATTGGCGACGATTCGGCCCTGCAGGATTTCACCAAATGTATCCGCGAAGCCGGTAATCGTTTAGCCTTCGGCGTTGTCAGCGGTCGTCAGTTGGACAGCACGCGATCCATTTTACGTCGTTGCCGAGTCCCTGAGCCGGATTTTTATATCTGTGCGACGGGTACCGAGATCTACTACGCGCCCATGTATCTATCCGACGATATCTGGCGGCGGACCATCGACAACCTTTGGGAGCCGAAGCGCATTCGCGCGGCCCTGCGGGACTTGCCGGGATTGAAGGCTCAACCTGAACGGGACCAGTCGGCGTTCAAAGTCAGTTATTTTTTCGACGGTCCCGAACCGCCGTCGCAGGCCAGAATAAAGCGGATGCTCAGGACGCAGGACCTGCACGCCGAGGTCATCATTTCGCATGGTTACTATGTCGATATCCTGCCCGTTAGGGCTTCCAAGGGCGCGGCCTTGCGTTTTGTGGCGGACAAGTGGGGTATTCCGGTGGAACATATTCTAGCGGCAGGAGATTCAGGAAACGACGGGGACATGCTGGCCGGCGAGACGCTTGGCGTTGTTGTTGGAAATCACAGCGCCGAACTTGAAGTGCTCAGAGGCCGCGAGCGGATCTATTTCGCTGAGGGCGAATACGCTGCCGGAA
>Ga0114931_10004163_pt1 | contig 18088 bp, 14 predicted proteins | sample 2SBtaG_FD_89579 | JGI IMG/M metagenome (GOLD analysis project Ga0114931, IMG submission 89579) | Deep subsurface microbial communities from Kolumbo volcano to uncover new lineages of life (NeLLi) - 2SBTROV14_V59a metaG | ecosystem: Environmental > Aquatic > Marine > Volcanic | place: Kolumbo...
ACGCCCATTGACGTTGGCGATGCGATTTTTATTCCGGAAAAGCCCGATCGGAATTATTGGCAGCTTGCCAAGGATTTGATTGCTGTAACAGCGCAGGTGGCGACGATTTATCTGGTTGTGGAACGCGCATCAAATTAAAAAAGCGGCTTATTCCCGTTCGATTCTCGTCCCCACGCTCCTGCGTGGGAATGCTTGTTTTGACGCTCTGCGTCGCGAGTATTGAGAGAGGATAATAGCTGATTTATGTCAGCAAAACGGACGCAGAGCGTCCGGGAATTCATTCCCACGTAGAACGTGGGAACGAGAGTTGAGTTTATAAGCTTCATTCCCTCACCCACGGTACCCACACCTCCATTTTTTCTCGTCCCCACGCTCCTGCGTGGGAATGCTTGTTTTGACGCTTTGCGTCGCGAGTATTGAGAGAGGATAATAGCTGATTTGTGTCAGCAAAACGGACACAGAGCGCCCGGCAATTCATTCCCACGTAGAACGTGGGAACAAGAGTTGAGTTTATAAGCTTCATTCCCTCACCCACGGTATCCACACTTATTCTCGTTCCCACGCTCCTGCGTGGGAATGCTTGTTTTGACGCTCTGCGTCGCGAGTATTGGGAGAGGATAATAGCTGATTTGTGTCAGCAAAACGGACACAGAGCGCCCGGGAATTCATTCCCACGTAGAACGTGGGAACGAGAGTTGAGTTAATGAGCTTCACTCCTTAACCCATGGAATCCACACTTTCATTTTTGACAAGCCGCGATTCGCCCAGGCATAGTATGGAATAGCCTTTAATTCCACGGTGTGAGATGGCCGCTTGAACGGAGCGAAACTGTATAACGGTTGATCGATAAGAGACGGTTCGTATGCCAGAGCCTTCTTTTGCAAAACCACAACCCCGCCGAGCAAGTCCGGCTGGAATTGGGCTGAAAATCCGTTTTGCGCATTTTCAGGATTGAGCGGCACAGCAATATCGAAAATGGATGTGTTGGGGAAATCCGGACTTTCCAGGCAATAGACGACCGGGCCGCGCTGCAGAGCGACGCTACCCAAATCTTCCCCCACGCGTGGATTGGAAAACACGGCGCGCACCGGCATTTCAAATTCCACGACAACGACATCATTCTTTTTCCATTTCCGTCTGATCTCGAAATATGATCCCGGCTTGATCGTCTTGTCTTTCAGTTCCTCACCATTCAGAAAAACGGACGCAGCGGGTGTCCACGCGGGAATACGCAAAAAGATTGAAAATTCTTTTTTTGCTTTCGTGTTCAACGTGATCTCAACTTTATTTTCCCACGGGTATTTTGTTACCTGTTTCGCCCGGATGTTTTGACCATCATCCAAATGCCAATTCAATTCATTGCTGTGATACAAATGCACCCACAAGCCCTCGGGACTGGTGCTGTAAATATAGCCGGGAATTTTTGCCAGTGTCCGTTCCACGTTTGGCGGACAGCAGGTACAATTATACCAGGGCTGGCGCTCATTATCACCAAGGGACGTCAGCGGATTACGATAAAAATATTGATCGCCGGTGAGCGAAACGCCGCTCAAAAAGCCATTATATAGCGAGCGTTCCATTATTTCGGTGTAGCGCTCATCACCGCTAGCGTTGAGAAGGCGCCAGTTCCACATGATATTACCGATGGCCGCGCAAGTTTCCGTATAAGCGCGCTCATTGGGCAGTTCATATTTGTTGCCAAAAGCCTCTCCCTCGTATCGGGAACCGACACCGCCGGTGACATACATTTTATATTGGCTCATATCTTTCCATAGTGTCTGCAGCGTTTGCCACACGGCCTGGTTACCTGTTTCCATGTAAAGATCGGTCGCACCACAGCAGGCGTACATGGCGCGCACAGCATGACTTTTAATTTCTTTGCGAGAAGTAAACGGCAATCCTGAAAAGAGATATCGAAAATCTTTATCCGTCATTTTTTCTTCAATCTTGTCAACCCGGACATGATTGAGCAAATAATCCGCAAAATCCAGATACTTTTTTTCGCCCGTAGTGCGGTAAAGTTCGACCAGCGCCATTTCAATTTCCGGATGGCCGGGAAAACATTGCCGCTTGTCCGGCCCGAAAAGGCTGATGACATAATCGGCATATTTTATGGCGCCGTCAAGCAGACGCCTTTCACCGGAGCCGCGATAATAGGCAATGCCGGCCTGGATGAGATGTCCGAGACAATAAAGTTCATGGTTGCTTTTAAATTTTGTAAATCTTTCTTTGGCTCTTTTCCCCTGGTGGTAGGTATTGAGGTAGCCGTCTTCTCCCTGGGCGGCGAGAACGTCATCGATGACGCTATCGAGTTTCGCTTTGAGTTGGGGATCGTCTCCGGATTGTAAAACCAGGGCTGCAGCTTCCATCCACTTGAAAAGATCGGAATCGGTAAAAAGATAACCGCGCCGTTCCACATTCTTTTTTCCAGCAAGTCTGCGAAAATTATCAACGACACCGTGTTCCTCCAAAAGACGTAACAACTCGGGAAGACTGCGCTCTTTGTTTGCCTCAAGTCGTGGCTTCCAGAATCCATCGCCAAGAGTTACCGCCGAAATCGGCACATCGTGCAACCTGGCATTGGGACTGGATGATGTAGAAATTATGCCCATTTCGTGGACGGGCCGGGATGGCTGATGAATGGATTGCTGTTTTTTGTTTTTGCAGCCGGACGTTAAAAAGACAGACATAAAAAGCATGAAAAGAAACATTCGATAAAACATTTGTTGCACCTTTGTTGTTAAAATAACTTGATCAGGATTAGACGACGAAACATGATGTGCCTATCTTGCATTTAACCTTTACTAAAGCTTTTGGAATATCCAATTTATTTTGCATTTAACCATTGCTGTGCAATAATTTCGAGATTTGTAGAAGGCAAGTAGCTTTAGTAAAGGCGCTACGCGTTCGAACCTTTTGCAAACAATTTTTCCAGCCTCGCCTCATCCGGCCTGGGTGTAAGGTAACTGACAACCACCAGCGCAAGGATCGACACGGTGAGCGCCGGATAAATACTTGGGATTCCCCACGGGTCACCGCCTTTGAGCACGGACGGGAATCCGTATGGAATGATAATATCAAAAACAATTGCAACGGTTGCACCGGAAACGATACTGGCAATCCCGCCTGCTTTTGTGGCGCGTTTCCACGAGAGTGCTGCAATAAGCGCGGGTGTAATGGCGACGCCGTAAAGTGTGTAGGCAAAATACGCATATTTCAGAACAGAAATATTTAAATGAAAGGCCGTGGGAATAAAAATCATCAAAAAGGCAAAGAGACCGAGGATGACGATGAAGACTTTTTGCAGCGCCACCATCTTTTTCTGTTCCGCATCGGGATTGATGAAGCGCTGATAAATATCCCGCATAATATTTGTTGAAGGACTGAGCAGATAATTCATCCCGGTGGAAATAACGACAACAACCGCTGCAGCCAGCAAAAGTAATCCGACCGGCGCCGGAACCATTTTGCGCGCCGCTAAAATGACGATTGATGCAGGATCAACAGTTTTATCCTGCCAGAAATAACTGGCGCCATAAATGGCAATGACAACCACGACCGTCTCGACGATGATGGTGCCGAATATCCACAGGATCACAGCCGTTTTGGCTTCTTTGGGACTTTTTGCGCTGTAGAATTTCTGATACATGCTTTGCACGCCCATCAACAAAAACAATGTTGCCAGAAAATAGCTGAAAGCTTTTAATGCGGGATAGTGGCCGAACTCGGGTGAAAAAATCTGCATGTGTCCCGGCGGAAGTGTTGCCGCCGGCGCGCCCAATCCACCGGCTGTGGCAATCACAAAAGGTGTGGCAACAATGGTCGCCAAGACGATGATGATTCCGTTCGGCAAATCAGTGTGCGCTACCGCAACCATTCCGCCGAGCGCAACAAAGAGAATCACAAATCCGGCCGTCAAAGTCTGACCCAGAGCAACAGTGATCCTGCCGTCAGTAATGACATTGAGAATGTAGCCGCCGGCGCGGAACTGGTAGGAAACAATTGTAGTAAACGCAATGATCAGAGCAATGGCGCCAAACAGTCGCGCAAATTTGCCATAGCGTTCCTCAAGAATATCACCGATGGTGTATTGCCCGAAGGTACGAATTTTTCCGGCGAGAAAATAAATAATGGCAATGCCGACCCATGCACCTGCGGGCATCCACATCGCGCTCCAACCGGCGCGGTAGGCGTATTCCGCCCCGGCGATAAACGTCCCCGAGCCGATCCATGTGCAAACCAGGGTAAAAACCATTTTCATCAGACCCAGGCTGCGACCGGCGACCATCATGTCTTCCTGGGTTTTGACTTTTTTAGAGCGAAGAAAATTGAAAACCGTGAGAACAAGCAAATAAGCAAAAATGATGAGTAGATAGCCAGTCATGAAAAGCTCCGTTTTTGGTGTTTGTGGAACCTGATGAGCGGTGAACAATGGAAAAACACCAGTCAAACAATGGACAAACGATGGTCATACGATGGTCATAATGGGTATCACTTTTTCCTGCATGGGACCGGTCACTTCCACCTGACCTTCGTCGGTGACAAAAACGTCGATTTCAGTACGGAAACCCAGTTTTTCATGTGCCAGGTAAATTCCCGGTTCAATGGAGAAACAGGTGCCGCGCAGGATTTTGCGTTCATCTTTTGTTTCCAGGTTATCAATGTTCACGCCATTGCCGTGTACTTCTTCGCCGATGTTATGGCCGGTGCGGTGGGTAAAGTATTCTCCATAACCGGCATCAACAATCACTTGTCTTGTGGCATCATCAACTTGCCAACCATAAACGGTTATATCTCCGGCAAAGCGTTCGCGTACAAGATCGAGTCCTGCCTGGCGGGCAGCTCGTGCGATTTGAAATATTTCTTCCACCTGTTGGGGCACTGTTGTTCCGATGTAGCCCATCCAGGTGATATCATAATAAATACTGCCGGGACGATTCTTTTTAGCCCAAAGGTCAAGCAAAACCAGATCACCTTCTTTCATGCGGAAGCTGTTTTCCTCTGTCGGTTCAAAGTGAGGATCGGCTGCATGTTCGTTAATAGCTACAATGGGACCATCTTCCCAAAACATCTCGTTTTCACGCATCAGTTTGTGCATGAATGCCTGAATTTCCACTTCCGTGGGATTTTGTCCCTGTTTAATTCTCCGGCCGATTTCCTTAAATGTTTCATCTTTGACCATTTGCATAACAGCACCGGCTTCCTGGTGACTCTTCCAGTCCTCCATGGAAAGATGCGCTTCAAATTGTCCGACAAGATCGGCGCTGGAAACTATCGTAACACCGAAACTGCGAATCAGCTCGACCGTTCCCGCATCAACGAGAGAGACGTAGGGAATCGCATTGTTAGGTGAATACTGCATGGCCACTTTGGAAGCCTTGCCAAGAATTTGTTTCAGCAGCGCATGCTGTTCTTCCCAGGACAAATAAACATACTTTTCACCGGGCAAGTGATCGCAGCGCCACGGTTCGATCCTGTGAACAAGTTTTTTCGGTTCACCTTTTTCCGGGATAAAATAAAACCAGCGGCGCGAAGCGAACCGGCTGGTATCCATATTTAAAACACGAGCGGCAATGGCATCACGGTTGTGAAAATCATAAAACAACCATCCGTCAATGTCTGCCTCTTGCAGTGCTTTTTGTATTGCTGATAATTCCATGATTTTTTCTCCTGCGATTAGTGTCTGAAACAAGCCCGATGCCCGTAATGTTCATCCCGCCACTTTAGCTAGTACTGGATGCGTTCGCACGAATCAAACGTTTGAGCATTTTTTCGATGATATCGCATTCTTCGAGGACGCCTTCCACATTTTTGTAATAACCCAAATCGCTGGATAGAATGAGGTAATACCGTACTTCTTCGATTGTGGAAAGGGCGGTGCGATAGTAATGTACCTTGGCATTTCGGCCACGCTTTTTGAATCCGAGGGCAATATTAATTGGAATTGAGGTGGTGGATTTACGTAATTGATTGGCTAAAGAATTATGTTCGCGTTTTGGGAATTTGGCCGTCGTCTTGTATAGTTCACGGGTCAAATCATGACTTTTTTGCCAGACGACAAGGTCGCGAAAGGATTCTACCTTTTTACTGTTCATATTATTTATCCTTTCAGGATATGTGGGAAGTAAAATTAATTGGAATTCAAATTAAACCCAAAAAATATATTGCCTTAACAAAAAATAAAAATTTAACTGTTGAAAAGCAAATGGTTTTTGCTTGTATATCCAGGACCTCGTTCAGATGTGGAAATTGGAACATCAGCACGCGATATCATCAAGAACACATGCATTGTATTAAAAGTGCCGCAAAATGCGGACTGTTATTATTTCATCCCTGGCTGCGGAATAAACAAATTTCCATTCCTGTTACACCTTGCACAATTGGACATTTTAATATAACAGGAGTATTATCATGAAGAAGAGAATCATTGTAAATATATTCGTTCTCAGCCTTTTTTTGGTCGGCACATCATTACTTTATGCCGGGACAAAACACAGCCACGAAGCGAATGTGATCAAGGTTGACAAAGACGGCAATAAAATTGCGCTGTGTGGCTGCGGGCACGAAGTGAAGGTAACATCTTCCACTGCGAAAGTTGTTGACGGCGATGACACATACTACGTATGTAGTGATAAATGCCAGGCTGCGCTCAGCCAAAACCTAAACAAGATGAAACCGGCGCTGCAATTAAAAGTAGAAAAAGCCAAAGTAAAAGCCGGAACAATGGGCAATGTGTACCATGTCGGTGAGGACGGCGCACTGACGGCAAAATGCGCCTGCGGCATGGATGTAAAAGTAACCGACAAAACCATCAGCCGGACTTTGAATGGTGAAAAGTATTATCTTTGCAGCGATGGCTGTGCCGCACAATTTGATAAAAACCCGGCCAAAGTTGCAGAAATGGCCAAGAAAAAAATGAAGAAAAAATCAATGTAAGTTTATCTTTTTAAATGTAAGGTCCGGGGCTGGCGGTCTCGGGCCTTTTTTATTTTACAGTCTCATCTGTTTCAACCTCCCCATTCTCACGTTCAAATCATTCAAGCACAAGATACTTGGCACGGGTTTTGAGAATTTTATACAAAGCTCGAATATCATTTTTCCGTAAAATGCTTTAATCTTTTTAAATCATAAAGTTAGCCAAACAAGGACTGTTCGATTTGTCCTTTTAATGACTCACTCAATGGAAATCACTGTAGAGTGTACGCCCCATACAGTTGGATAGCAAAATAAGATCCCTACAGTTCAAGTGATCCGATTTTAGAAAAAAAATAAAAATCGAAAAATGTTTAGAAAGTTCAGAGATAAAATACTCATAATTCCCCTTTTGGCATTGTTTTCCTTTGTCACTGTTTTGCTTGTGTCTTATGTGCTGAATCTAAATAATGCTCACTTACTGACACGCATTGAGAACCGTTATTATCCAGCCATCGAATTGAACAGAGAACTGGACAGAACGTTGACTGCAATTCAAAATGAATTACAGGATGGTGTGACCTCCAGAAATGTTCGCAAATTAGAAAAAGCGGATTCGCTGTACGCGCAATTTATAGCCACGTTTTCCAACCATTCTGACGGAATGGCCATGGGATCGCAAAGCCTGACAGACCTGAAAAATGAAGCAAAAGAGTATTACCAGTCGGCCCGACACGCTGCGCAGCAGCTTTTAAAAAACCGAACGAGTAGATCGTACCGCTCGTGGAAAGACGCGCTGGCCAAATATAATGCAATCAGTCAAAATCTCGAAGCCTTTGCCCGACAAAACAAAGCCGAAATTGAAGGAGCCTTTGCAACAACACGAAAAAATTTCAACAAATCGCTTTTTACCCAATCGCTCGTCACTATTTTCTTTGTGCTCCTTATCGTTTCGCTGTCCATTTATCTGACGCAAAATCTTTCAAACACTGTTTCCAAAGTCGTCAGGTGGACAGAAGATTTTTCGCAGGGAAAGCAGGATAGTCAACTAAATATAAAAAGTCCTGATGAGATTGGAGAATTAGCGCACGCCATTAGCGAAATGATGGATAAAATCCGCATCTCTAGAAAAAGAATAGAATCGCAAAATTGGCTCAAGACAGGGTTGACGGGATTAAACGATAGAATGAGAGGAGATCAGGATCAGGCTTCTCTGGCAAAAAACATCATTACGTTTGTTTCTGAATATCTTAACGCACAAGTCGGCTGTCTCTATTTGAACAGTGTCGGTGACTCGTTCAGGTTAATCGGCAGCTATGCCTTTGCCAAACATAAGAACCTGGCGATTGAATACAAACCGGGTGAAGGAATTATCGGGCAGGCCGTCCTGCAAAAAAAGCCCATTATTGTTTCAGATATCCCCTACAATTACATCAGAATAAATTATGGAATAGGTGAGATTACTCCCAGCCATCTCATTGCCGTTCCGTTTCTTTATGCCGGAAAAGTAAGTGGTGTTATTGAACTCGGCTCGTTTCACAAGTTTTCTGATCTTGAAATGGACTTTCTCAACCAGGCGATAGAAAGTATAGCCATAAATTTTAATTCAGCGCAATCGCGATTCAAGCTAAAAGAATTGCTTGCAAGATCACAGCAATTGGCAGAAGAGCTGCAAACACAACAGGAAGAACTGCGGCAGGCAAATGAAGAACTGGAAGAACAGGCAAACTCTCTGCGAGAATCGGAATCAAGACTGCAGGCGCAACAGGAAGAACTGCAGCGCACAAACAGAGAACTGGAAGAAAAAACAGAGAGCCTGCAAAAGCAGAAAAAAGATATTCGCAAAAAGAATCAGGAGCTTGAAAAGGCGCAGAAACTTTTAGCTGAACATGCGAATGATCTGGAAATTGCCAATAAATACAAGTCCGAGTTCCTGGCAAATATGTCTCATGAACTGCGAACACCCCTCAATAGTTTGCTGATCCTGTCCGGGATTTTGTCGCAAAACAAAGAAGGAACCCTTACAGCCAAACAGGTTGACTTTGCCGACACAATCCATTCTGTGGGTACAGATCTGTTAAACCTGATCAATGAAATTTTAGACCTGGCCAAAGTCGAATCCGGTAAACTGGAGTTGGTCATCGAAGAATTGAATTTAAAAGACTTTGTCCGCGACATTGAAAAAAATTACGCGCATCTGGTGAAGCAAAAAGATTTGGCGTTTCAGGTTCACAGATCCGGCGACTTGCCGGAAAAAATTAAAACCGACCCTTATAGATTACAACAGATTATCAAAAATTTCATTTCAAACGCGATAAAGTTCACGCAAAAAGGAAAAATAACCGTTTCAATTTCCAGACCCGAATCCGGCATTTCATTGTCCAAAAGCGGATTGTCGCCGAAGGAGGCCATTGCAATTTCCGTAAAAGACACGGGAAAAGGAATAGCGAAAAACAAACAGAAAATTATTTTTGAAGCGTTTCAACAGGAAGACGGGACGACAAGCAGAAAATATGGCGGCACCGGACTTGGTTTATCCATTTGCAGAGAACTGGCAAAATTGATGGGCGGGGAGATTCAACTGAAAAGTCAGCAGGGAAAAGGGAGTACTTTTACTTTCTACTTGCCGGAAACTTTATCGGTCAAGCCCAGAGAGAATGCGGTTCTTTCAGCACCCAAACCACAGAAAACAGTACACGATTCGATTGCCGATGAAGAGACACGACCGCATTCGTTCCCTGCTACACCGGTGGACGATGATCGGGATCATTTTAAAGAAGGAGATCGCAGGATACTGGTCATCGAGGACGACCCCAATTTCGCCAAGATCCTGGTAAACGTTGCAAGACAGCGCGGAGCACAATGTATCGTTGCAAAAGATGGCCAGACCGGTCTTGAATTTGTTTATAAATATAATCCTCAGGCAATCATTCTGGATATCGGTTTGCCGGACATCAGTGGCTGGACTGTGATGGAGAGGCTCAAGGACGATCCGCAAACGCGGCACATCCCCGTTCATTTCATCTCGGCTTCTGATGAAAGTATGGAAGCAATGCGAATGGGCGCCATCGGATTCCTGACCAAGCCGGTTAATATGGAAAATCTGGAAAAAGCATTCAACAAAATTGAAAACACTGTATCCCAATCCATTAAAAATCTCCTCATTGTCGAAGACAACCATGAGCAGCAAAAAAGTATTCTCGAACTAATCGGCAACCATGACGTGCGCTCCATTGCTGTCGGAAGCGGAAGAGAAGCCATCAGGCTACTGAAATCAAAACCCTTTGATTGCATGATATTGGATCTGGGCCTCAAGGATATGCATGGGTTTGAACTGCTGGAAAAACTGAAACAAGATAAATCCCTGCCCCACATTCCGGTTATTGTTTACACGGGTCAGGATATTTCGCACGACGAACATGTAAAACTTCAGGAACATGCAAAAAGCATTATCATTAAAGGCGTTCGCTCATCGGAGAGGTTGCAAGATGAAGTGGCGCTGTTCCTGCATCGGGTAGAAAAAGATTTGCCCGACAGGAACGAAAAAATGCTCAGAATGCTGCACGATCGGGAAACTCTGTTTGAGGGTAAAAAAATACTTTTGGTAGATGATGACATGAGAAATGTATTCGCCCTTTCAAATGTGCTTGAGGAAAAGAGGATGAAAGTGCTGGTGGGCAAAAACGGGAAAGAAGGACTAGAACAGTTGCAAAAGAATCCGGGAATCGACCTCATTCTCATGGATATCATGATGCCGGAGATGGATGGCTATGAGGCCATGAGAAAAATTCGCGAGCAGCCAAAATTCAAAAACATTCCTCTCATCGCCCTCACGGCAAAGGCTATGAAAGGAGATCGCATCAAGTGCATTGAAGCCGGAGCGAACGATTATCTGGCAAAACCAATCGATCCGGACAAACTACTTTCACTTTTAAGAGTCTGGCTTTACCGATAAACTCGCAATTATTTAAATCAAAGAACGACAATGGAAAAAACTGAAAATGAGAACATTGAAATTGAAATGCTTTTGGAAGCGATTTACAGAAAATATGGCTATGATTTTCGCTCCTATTCCCGCGCTTCCATTAAAAGAAGAATATTGCGCAGGCTGACCATTTCGCGGCTAAGATCAATTTCCGAATTGCAGCACCGTGTTCTTTATCATATTGATTTTTTCGAAAAGCTTCTCATGGATTTTTCCATCAATGTAACGGAAATGTTTCGTGATCCGGTGTTTTACAAAACTCTGCGCAAACAAGTCGTTCCGGTTCTGCAAACATTTCCTTATATAAAAATATGGCATGCCGGATGTTCCACAGGAGAAGAAGTGTATTCAATGGCCATTATCCTCAAAGAGGAAGGACTGTACGACAGATCGCAGATTTACGCCACTGACTTTAATGAGGTTGTTTTGCGTCAGGCAAAGCAGGGTATTTTTTCTTTGGAGCGGATAAAAGATTATACCTATAATTATCAAAAATCAGGCGGAAAAGAATCATTTGCAAATTATTATACCGCAAAATATGACTCGGCAATCATGGATCAATCATTAAAAAAAAACATTGTCTTTGCCGGACACAACCTTGCCACTGACGGCGTCTTTGGTGAAATGAACATGATTGTTTGCAGGAATGTGCTTATTTATTTTAAGAAAAATTTGCAAAATCATGTTCTGGGCTTGTTTAAAAAGAGTCTGCGCCATCACGGTTTTCTCTGCCTTGGCACAAAAGAAAGTATGATGTTTACCGAGCATGAAAATGATTTTGAACCGGTTGCCGGTAAGGTGAAAATTTATCGAAAGAAAATAAAGACACTGAAAAATGAGGCATCAATCTGATTTCGAGGCAATTGTAATGGGCGTCTCGACCGGTGGTACACAGGCACTTCGTATGATTATACCAAATCTGCCATCGACTTTCCCATTGCCCATTGTCATTGTGCAGCATCTTCATCCGCATTCGGACAGTTATTTTATTGAGGATTTTCGACAACACAGCAATCTGATCGTAGAACAGGCAGAAGAAAAAATTAAAATATTGCCGGGGCATGTTTATATCGCACCGTCGAACTATCATCTTCTTGTGGAATGCGAACGCACTTTTTCACTGTCGGTTGATGAACCTGTCAATTTTGCACGTCCTTCTATTGATGTGCTTTTTGAAACAGCGGCAGAGGTTTATAAAGAAAAGCTTATTGGTATTATCCTCACCGGCGCAAGCAAAGATGGAAGTGCAGGTGTTCGCAAAATCAAAAAGAATGGCGGATTCGTCATCGTTCAGGACCCCGATTCTGCACAAATTGAAACGATGCCCCGCGCGGCAATGAACGCAACAGATGCTGATCTTGTCATACCTTTGGAAGAAATGGTGCCGGCACTGTTGAGAGTAAGCGGAATGTTATAGGAATTGTTACTATAAAAACACGAGGTGACAAAATGGGCAAACAGGGACACAAGCTTTTACTTTTAATCATTGGCAATGCGCTGCTTTTTCAAATGTTTGTTACAGGCGTCATTAGCGCAAAAGCGGAAGCCGACAATAGACTCGCCGTTGTCATTACAGCGCAGGGCGACTCGATTCACATTAAAGGATACTGCCTTTATGTCCGGAACGGGCAGGATGTTCGCAAAAAGCTGGAAAAGGATAACGCGTGGGGCTGGACTTTTCATGGCGAATATATCAAAAAAGTTCATATACAAAAAATAAGCGGCGATGCGTCCTACCGTTTATACGTCATAGAAAATGATAAATACCTGTCCGAGTCTGATTTAACAAGCTCATCCGAACCAATCGTTTATGAAAGGAAAAGAACAAAAGCCCATGGCCGTTCACGATAAAATTAAAATTTTGCTTGTTGACGATAACAGAAACAACCTGGTCGCACTTGAAAGCATTTTAGAAAGCCGGGACATACTTTTGTATTCCGTCACCTCCGGCAGCCGGGCGCTGGAGTTGATATTGGAACATGAATTTGCACTTGTATTGCTGGACGTTCAAATGCCGGACATGGATGGATTCGAAACAGCAGAGTTGATGCGTGGCAGCGAAAGATCAAAACATATTCCGATCATATTTATTACTGCAATAAGCAAAGAGCAAAAATATGTTTTTCAGGGATACAAAGCAGGCGCTGTGGACTATTTATTCAAGCCTATTGAACCCGAAATTCTTAAAAGCAAGGTCGATGTTTTTCTTGATCTCTACCGCCAAAAAAGAATCATCAGACAGCAGTCCATTGATCTGGCACAAAAAATAAATGAATTGAACAATGCTTTAAACGAACTGCAGAAAAAAGAAATATTATTAAAAGAGAAAAGCAATGATCTTGAAAAATCTAACAAAGAATTAAGAGATTTTGCATTTATTGTTTCTCACGATTTAAAGGCGCCTTTGCGTGGTATTAATTCACTCGTCGCGTGGATTATAAGCGATTATCGTGGAAAACTGGATGAGCAAGGGGAAGAATATTTATCGCTGCTTCAGAGCAGGGCAAATCACATGACAAATTTAATCGAAGGCGTTTTACAATATTCCCGTGTTGACCGTATTGACGATATCAGGATTGAAACAGACCTGAACATACTGGTGAGTGAAATTATCGATCTTTTATCTCCTCCTTCTCACATTGATGTGGAGATTGTTGGCAAACTGCCATCAATTGTCATTGAAAGAACCCGCATTACCCAGGTTTTTCAAAATCTCATCAGCAACGCGATAAAGTACATGGATAAGCCGCATGGAAAGATCAGCATTTCATGCACGGAGAATGGTGAATTCCGGGAATTTCATGTCGCTGATAATGGCCCCGGCATTGACAAAAAGTATTTTGATAAAATTTTTCAGATTTTTCAAACTTTGACATCCGCAGATAAATTGGAAAGCACAGGCATTGGCTTAACCATTGTGAAAAAAATTGTTGAATATTATGGTGGCAAAGTTAAAGTCAGTTCAATCGTCGGGAAAGGCAGTACATTTACCTTCACATTGCCAAAGACTATCAACGCTTTCAAACCAAATAAATTGCCTGACGCATTGATCGCTACGACTGTACAAAATGAGAGGTGGTAATTATGTATAATATCTTACTTATTGAAGATGACCTCGTGGATCAATTCGCAATAAAGCGTGCAGTTGAGCAGGATCCCGAATACTCTTACACAATGGCTTCGAGCCTTAAAGATGCACGGGAAATTCTGTGTTCGCAACAATTCGACGCCATCATTACCGATTATGCCCTCGGTGATGGAACGGCCCAGGAAATACTCAACTCCCAAATTGACATTCCGCTCATCATCACAACAGGTGCCGGAGATGAAGAAATTGCGGTTAAGGCGATGAAGGCCGGCGCTTATGATTATCTTGTCAAAGATAGTGACAGAAATTACCTCAAGATATTGCCGATTACTATAGAAAATGCCATCCAATATAAAAAAGCAAAGGAGAATGAGGAGTGGTTGCGTCTGGTCGAATCCGCTCTGCTCAATGCTTATGACGCCGTCATTATCACGGAAACCGACCCGGAAAAGCCTGTCGCCCCGAAAGCAATTTATGCAAATGAAGCTTATACCAAATTGACAGGTTATGAGGACAAGGAAGTAAAGGGCAAACCCTTTCCGTTTTTCAAAGGGGTGCAAAACAATACTGAAATCGCAAAAATAAAAAAAGCTATTAAAAATGAAAAGTCAATCACTACTGAAATCAAAGGTCTCCACAAAAACGGCTCAATTTATTGGGCGGAACTGACTCTCGTTCCTGTGCTGAATGGTAATGGAAGGCATAGCCACTGGCTTTACATTATGCACGATATAACATCACACAAGCTTTCAGAGGAGCTGCTTCGTCAGAGCAAAGAAAGGTTGGACATTATTCTTCACAGCATCGGCGATGGCGTGGTTGTTATTAATGACAAGCTGGAAATAATGCGCATCAATTATAAAGCGAAAGAACTACTCGGAGTGACACAGACCAAAGTGTTGAATAATAAATTTCTAGATACGCTGAAACATTGCCGGGAAAGCCGGGAAGACATTTTAAAAATACTAAACAGACGATTTTTTGCAAATTATGAACTGCATCTCGAAAAACCGCAAAATCGTATTTTATACCTCACCGGTAATACTTTTTCCGATATCCACGGCAAATCCAGTGGCAAGGTGATCATCATTCGGGATGTAACCAAGGAAAAAGAAATTGCCCAAATGAAAAATGATTTTGTCTCCAATGTTTCTCATGAATTGAGAACGCCTCTGGCTTCTATCATTGGCTTTTCAAGCACCATTCGCAATGACAAGAATATGCCGCGAGAGGTCCAGGAGGAATTTCTAACTATTATATATGAGGAATCTCAAAGACTGTCCCAACTGATTGAAGATATTCTCAATCTGTCGCGCATCGAATCCGGACAAATAAAATCCAAGCGGGAGGACATTGATATCGGAGCGATCATCAAAGAAGTCTTTGAAGGATATAAAATTCAGGCCGAGAAAAAGGGACTGGAACTTTCGTATCAAATTGAAGAAAATCTACCCACACTTTATGCCGATGTCAATGAGATAAAACAAATTCTGATAAACCTTGTAGGAAATGCAATCAAATTTACCGACAAGGGAAGTGTTTTTATTTCTCTGGTAAAAGAAAATGATTTTCTGATTCTCAAAGTTCAGGATACCGGAATCGGTATTCCCAAAGGCGACTTTGACCTGATTTTTGAAAAATTCCATCGTGTGGAACGTGTAGGCAGACAAATCGAAGGGACAGGACTTGGGCTTTCCATTGTCAAAGAGATTGTCAATTTGTATAACGGCACCATTCAAATTGAAAGCGAAGAAAACAAGGGTACATGTTTTAAAATCAAATTTCCAATTTCCTAAGGAGCAAGACAATGAGTACATCAAAAATTCTGGTTGTAGAAGATGCAAGAGCAATGCTCATATTATTAAAGTATCATCTCCAAAATGCAGGGTTTGAGCTTTACACTGCTGAGAACGGCTTTGAAGCACTAAAAGTTTGTGAAACAGTAACACCTGATTTGATCATCTCCGATATGATGATGCCGATCATGGGCGGAATTGAATTTCGAAATGAACTACAAAAAAACGAAAGACTTCGGGACATTCCTTTTATCTTTCTTACTGCAAAAGCACAGGTTAAAGAGGAACTTCAGGAAGCAAATCTTAAAATAACCGCGTATGTCAGAAAACCGTTTGACCCGGACAAGCTTTTGGATGATGTCCGATCAATCTTGCTCAGCAAAGAAGCCGCTTAATACGGTTTCATGAACTCTTTAAAGACAATTTAACGCTCTTGTCATTTTGTAATTTTTTTGTCGGATAGGAATAAAATTGCACAAAGCAGCCTGAGCCAGTCATTCCGGCGCATACCGAAATCTCCAAACCATTGCTTTCAGGAGACCCCGGCATTCGCCGGAGTGAGCTATTGGCAAGTCATTCTTGGCTCAAATCTCAAATTGCTTTTTTGAATACTAACAAGTGATATACTATTACCTGCCGAAAGTTTTTAGTATTGACAATTCTGTTGTTGTTTGCTATTATCTCGTAATTACACCACACCGAAATTAATTCAAATCATCAAAATGAATGTTCGTATAAACATTGTTTTTTGCAATATATTTCTTAAATTGTGATGTTATAAATTTTCTGAAAGCACGGCGGGATTGTGGAAAAAGAAGCAGCAAGCCGGTACAGTCGGTAATGAGGCCCGGCGTGATGAGCAGAACGCCGCCGATGAGAATAATCAATGCGTCGGTCAGGCTCTCAGCGGGAAGCTGTCCGCTGTGGAGATCGGTCTGAATTTTTCTCAAAACAATAAGGCCTTGAGATCTTGCCATCCAGGCGCCGAAGAGGCCGGTGAGCAAAACAAGCATAATCGTATCCAGTGCCCCAATGTGCTGTCCCACTTTGATTAAAATATAAATTTCGATGAGAGGGACAATAGTAAACAAAAGTAAAAGTTTGGCAAACATAATAAATCCTCGGTTTGATGGATAAATATACCCTGCAAAAATTCACAAAACAAGTTTTATCTTTTTCCCTATTGATTCTATCGCTGTTATTGTGGGAATGTAAAACGCCGTTTTCAACACGTGAGCCTGAGCCGCCGGAATCAAAGCAGTCGAGTTGGGTCCCTCCGACATCGCCGATGATTGTGCTGTTTAATTTAACGAATGCCATTGCAGAAAAAAACGTCATCAATTACTCTCGCTGCCTGGCCGATACCGCCAATTCTTCCAAATCATTTCGATTTATTGCCGACCCCTCTGTAGCCCGCGCTAATCCGGGTTTATTCGACCACTGGAGCAACGCTGAGGAAACAAATTATCTCAACCAGATGCTGTCCTTTCTGCCAAAGGATTCCACAGGCCGATTGGTTTTGAAAACATTGCGCGAGAATACTTTTCAGGATTCCGTTGTTCTTTTACAGGAATATAGTTTAAAAATGCACCTAAAATGCGAAAACAATGATTGTCCCCGGGATATGCAGGGTCAGGCGGAATTCAGACTGATAAAATCAACGGAAGATTTGTGGACTATTTATCTTTGGAGTGATCGTGCCACGGGCCAGAAAAAAACGTGGAGCGAGTTGCGGGCATATTTTGGCAAATAAAAACAAGTAACTGTTATGAAACGTCGTCCGAGAAAAATTAAAACCAAAAAGAAAAGAACGTTCAAATTCTCTGAAGAAAAGTGGAGAAATGGATTGCTCATTGCCGCCGTTGTCCTGGCAGTAGCCAGATTCGTCATCGTGCCGCTGGCAACGCGCGCTCCTCGCATTTCGCATTTATCCAATATAGAGTCGGGCCGGGTGTCCATGGTGCTGAACAAAGTGCTTTCGGATTTTTACGTACGGGACAATTGGCGTTTCAAAAAAAGAGATCACGTTGAAATTCATATTCCCGAAAAATTTAAATTTGTGAATTTCTATGTGGAACTGAACAAAAAGCTGGAAGCCATAGGAATCCGGGTTATTGAATGCTCTGAAAACCCGGATCAAACCAGAATCACGATGACTTTGGGATCAGGGAAAAAAACAGCGGACAAGATCGTTTTTATTCGCAAATCCAATCTTCCGTCAACTGCCGGTGTTGCCGCAATCATTATAGATGATTTTGGCTATTCATACAATGATGTAACGCAGGAATTTCTCTTTATGCGGGAGCC
>Ga0114931_10004164_pt1 | contig 18088 bp, 24 predicted proteins | sample 2SBtaG_FD_89579 | JGI IMG/M metagenome (GOLD analysis project Ga0114931, IMG submission 89579) | Deep subsurface microbial communities from Kolumbo volcano to uncover new lineages of life (NeLLi) - 2SBTROV14_V59a metaG | ecosystem: Environmental > Aquatic > Marine > Volcanic | place: Kolumbo...
GATAGTATGCAGATTGAAGCTGGCGTTGATTTGTCTGGCGCTCCTAATGCAACTGATTTTAATATTTCACTTCCTTCTGGATATACTATTGATACAAATAAAGTTTCTTTTGCCGCAGTTAATGAAAGTGTTCTTGGTAGTGCAAATATATATGACTCTTTAACAAGACTATTTGTTGGTTCAGTTATTTATAACACTACTACTACTGTGGGTGTAACACATTCCGAAAGTGGTAATATAGGCAAAGTAAATGCAACAAGTCCAATGACTTTTGCATCAAATGATAATGTTAATGTTAATTTTATAGTTCCTATAAGCGGTTGGTCAGCAGGAGCAAGCCTATCTACTACTGAAAATTTATTTAGCACAGCTAAAGCAAGAGCTTTCAAATCAGCATCTACACAAACCATTACAACAGCTACAAAGATTGTTTTAGATGTTGAGAGTTATGATACTCTTAATTCATTTTCATCTAGTTCTTTTACTGTTCCTAGAAGTGCATTTTATCTTATTAATGGTTCAATAAGAGTAACTGCTGCACCAGCTTCTAACACTAGATTTTTTACAGACATATATGTAAACGGAAGTCTGCGAGCATTTTCAGAATATTTTTTAGCTACAGGAACAGGATCGGCAGAGACAGCTCCTCCTGTTTCTATTGTTTTAAAATTAGTTAAAGGCGATATCGTAGAATTATTTGGTGATTCAAATGGTATTAGCACAACGATTTCTAACTCTAACGAAACGACATTCTTAGAAGTAATTGAATTGCCAGATTTTAGTACGTTTAGTATTTTTGGTGATACAGAATTAATTGAATCAGATAGTGCTGGTCTTGTTAATTATACTATAGCTGCAAATACAATAGGCAATTTAACTTCTATAGCATTAACTGCAGGAGAATGGGATATATATTTACAGGCTATGTTCTTTTCAAATGGAGCAACTACTACTGGAAATGGAAGTATAGGAGTTACTAATAATGGTGCAACAGGAGTAGGATTAATTGATGGTGATAACTTCATGTCTACTAAAGTTCAAAATAGTAATGGTGATAAAACAAGCATTTCAGTCATGAAAAAAGGAGTCATATTAACTTCTTCTGATACCTATTATCTTAAAGCTTCTGCAGCAACATCAATAACTAATCTACAAGTAGCTTATAAAATGTCAGCTAGGAGAATTAAATAATAATGAACTGTTTAGACCTGGAGTAATAAATGGCTTTTGAAACATTAACTGGCGGTTTAACCCTAGTTATACCTACAAGCGGTACTACTAATTGGGGAACAATAATAAAGATCCCTACTTGGCAAAAGATTAATGATCATTCTCATACTGGATCACCAGACGGGAATCAGATTCCTGCTGCTGGAATTGTGGCTAACGCTATTGGTCAGGGTCAATTAGCTATTAATCTGGCTTTAACTCAAGCGGCTACTTTAACTCCTGTTGGAACAACTGAGACTATTGATTGGAATACAGGAAATAAACAAGTTCTTGATCTTAGTAGTGCAACGGGAAATGTGACATTAACTCTGAATAATCCTATTTCTGGGGCTAGCTATAGGATTAAAGTCATTCAAGGCGCTACATCTAGGCTTATTGTATGGCCAAGCAATGTAAAATGGCCTCAAGGAGAGGAATTTACACAATTTCATGACATTAATACAATAAATATGGTCTGGTTAGATTATGATGGCACAGATTATTTGGTAAGATGGGAATTAGATTTAAGTTAAGAGGAGTTTGAAATGTCGAGTGTTTTTGGAGATATTGGGAAGGCTTTAGGTGGAGTGTTAACTCTTGGTGGTACTCTTGGGAAGAAGCCTGATGATAAACAAGCTGAGGCATTAGGTAAGGCAGGGACAATATTAGCTGCAACGATATTAACAGGGGGAGCGGCTGCTCCTGCGGCTGCTGCAGCGGGTGGCGGAGCGGCGGCGGGAGCTGGTGCTGGTGGAGCGGCATTAGGTGGAGCCGCTGGTACTGGATCAGCTTTAGGTGGTGCTGGTCTTGCTTCTCAATTAGGTTCTGGATTAGCAGGAACACAAGCGGCTATAGCTCCAGCATTGGCTGCTACAGCACCTAGTACGGCTGCGGCTGCAGCTCCTAGTTTTTTTGCTACTCCTGGTGGTGGCGCTATTGGAGCGGCTGGATTGACTGCAGGAGCAGGAACATTATCAGGCTTGGCTCAAGCTCAACAAGCCGCAGAATTGCAGCGTAGACAAGGTTTAATTCAAGCTGCTAATCTTGAAGCTAGAGGTGGACAAAGCGCAGCAAATCAATTAGTTGGTGGCACACAATCTGCTCTTAGAACGATATTATCTGGAATAGTTTAAGGAGTTATAAATGGCGAGCAATTTAAGAGAAATTGTTGATAGATTGGGAAAAAAGTCCTCTTCTTCAAGCTTATCTTCAAAATTTGATGAGTTAAGACGATTAGTTGATAAAATAGAAGAAATAATAGGTCCTGACACATCAGATATGGCCGATAATGAAGATGAACAAGAAGATATGTCTCCTACAAAGATTAGAGTTCCTCAAGATATGGATATAAAAAAGAGCATTGCTATTGCTGTTTTGAGAAAGAAAAATAAGGGAATGAGATAATGAGAAGACTTGAATTCTTAATTGAAGATTCTAGGCAAGAAACAGAAAATGATGAATTTACTGCTGATGCTGGTATTCAAGATAAAGAATTCATTAGATATGCAAATGATGCTCAAGCGAGATTACAATCTAAAATATTTCAAAAAAGCCAAAAAGTATTCATAAAAGAAATATTATTTAATACTGTTGCTAGACAAGAAGCCTATGATCTTCCTTATGATATCTTATTCGATAACGCGATTAGTAATATTGAATTAGACGTTGGTGGAAATAACACAAATTTCTTTAATCTTGATCAAGGGGTTTTAAAAGAGAGAAATACAGTAATTTTCGGTAATCCTCAATATTATATCAGGTTTGGCGGCAAGATCCTGCTCAATCCTGTGCCAGAATCAGCTAGTAAGACAGTAAGACTTTCTTATGTTCGTAGACTTGATAAACTAGATATAAGACGAGCAACAATTTCAGCAGTTACAACATCAGGAAGTAACATAACTTCTTTGACTCTTGATACGTCAGCTTTATTAGATAGGGATACTTTAATAAAACAATCTAGATTTAGTGTCGTTGATAGAGATGGCAAACAATTGATGCGCAGAATATTATTCACAGATATTAATGCGACTACTGGAGTCGTTACGATTGATCCTTCTTTTGCATTTGAGAGTGGAGAGAGTATTTCTGTTGGAGATTATTTAGTGTCTGGTCCTGATTCAGCCAATACATCAGAGATGCCCACAAGCTTAGAAAGATATTTAATTAGTTACATGAATTGGAAAATATTAAAGAGAGATTCAAGCGCCGATTCTACGGAAGCTCAGAACGAGCTTCTAGTTACAGAAAAGGAAATCCTAGATAGCTTCTCGGACGTAGATGACGACATTCATCGAATTCCAATAATTAGCCACAGGATGATAATAGATGAAGAGATTATCTAATGGCAGATTTAATAAAAAAACAGTTTACCAATTTTGTTGGTTTAGACCTTAAAAGCTCAGATATTACTAGAAGTGATGATTTTGCTTCTGATATGCTTAATGCACAATATAAAAAAGATGGTGATATAGAAAAGCGTAAGGGTCATAAGGCCAATGCTGAATCTATGGGCGGCTTTGGATTGTTTAATTATAATCGAATTGATCCCATAACAGGCCTTATTACTGCAGAGCTTTTATCCGTTGACACAAAGTTACATAAAAGAGAAGTTTCAAACCTTAATGTAACCTATAGTGGATCAGATGCTACATCATTAATAAGTATCTTTTTTGATATCATATCTGATGAATATAAATGTCAGATTCAAGAGGGTGTTACTCAAGTTCTAGACTTCTCTTTAGGGAAAGGATTTGATGAAGCTTCACCAATTACGTTAAGTTCATTAAAAACTGCTATTGATGCTTTAACAGGCTTTGCTGCTGTTATTACTGGATCTACGTCAACTCCTGCAGCATTTCTTGATATAGTGAGAGACCATGATCTTGTAAGTTCATCATTAGATGTTGAGGCGGGATATTGGTCTACACCAAATACTACTATTTCTGAGCCTTTTATTGGAAGTGAAACAAATAAGACATCTGTTGATTTTGAGAATACAACTGCAGTACAGCTATCTAATGTCCTTTTGTTGAGCAATGGATATGATGAAGTTCAAAAATATGATGGTCAGACTGTTTATAGGGCAGGAATTCCCACACCAAGTAATGCTCCTACAACAGCCCTAACATCAGGTTCTATTACTGGAATTTATCGTCATGCTTATAGATATGTCCAAAAAGATGCAGTAGGTAATTTCATTGAAGGATTTATTTCTCCTGATTCATCTCCAGATTTATCAGCATCTACTCAATCTATTGATGTCACAGTAGATAATATCCTTGCTGGTTCTGGCTTTAATACAAATTGTGCTATAGTTGCTGGCGCTCAAGGTCCAGTAAATATAATAACAGTCGATGATGGTTCCGGTGGCTCTCATACATTAAAAGTAGGTGATACTGCCTATTTTTTTGATAGTGTTAGCGGAGCTTATGTGGAGCGTAATGTTGATGCTGTTGGAGCTTCTACAATTACTGTTGCTGGCGCAGCGGTTACTGTTGCTGATAATGCTGTTATATCTAATAATTTAAGAATTCAGATTTATAGAAATCAAAATGGTGGCCTTTTTAAGTTCTTGGTTGAAGAGATTCCTAATAACTCATTTACTTCTACTCAGACATTAAATGATAATAAAACTGATGTTTCTTTAGGGATACAATTCATAGTCCCATTAACTGACAGAGGATTACCGCCAAAAGGAAGATATTTAGCTTCTTTCAATTCTCAATTAGTCATAGCTGGTCAAATAGAAAGTCCAGACCAAATATTTTGGTCTGATGTATTATCTCCTGAATATTTCCCCACAGGAAATAATTTAAGAGCTGAAGTTGATGGAAATGAAAAAATAACTGGAATAGGTCAAACTAACCAGTCTTTTGCTATTTTTAAGGAACGTAGCATTGATATAATTAGTGGTGAGATTGAATCCAATAATATTAGAAGAGAAGTTTTAACAAAGGATCTTGGCTGTGCTGCACATGCAACAATCAAAGAGGTTGAAGATAGATTATTTTTCTTATCAGACAGAGGGGTGTTTAGTCTTGTGTCCGGTCAGCTACCAACAGAAGAGAGTTTTCGGATCGAGCCAGCGTTTAAACAAGAAGGAGTCATTGATTCGCTTAGATATAAGACAAAACGAGCTATTGCAGTCAATCATAGGGAAGATCAGAAATATATTTTATATCTACCTATCGAATCTGTCACCGCTGGACCAGACATCGAATCTACTAGCAATTCAACATTATTTGTCTTCGATTTCTTCAGACAATCCTGGTTAAAGTGGAATAATTATAATTTAGCTGGTGGCTCTGTAATTCATCAAAGAAAACTTTATTTTACAGAAAGACGATTAAGCACATTTACTGGAACTGTTGATCATATATTATATGTTCAAATGGCTTCAAATGACGCCTATGACTATATGGATCATGATAAGCCTGTTAATTTTAGCTATTCATCTAATTGGATTCATTTAGGGGAGCCTTCTATTTTTAAGACTATTATTAGACTTAAGGTTCATTCTATTCCTGAGACACAAAATAATCCTTATTCTATGATTGTTAAGGGTGAGAAGGATTTTATTAAAGGTTTTGTAGTCTTTAATATTCCTTTAGATTTTAATTCAGCAGCACAAGGCTATGGTTTATCGAGCTATGGGACAACAGCTTATGGTGATATTGCTAAGCAAAGTGCGAAACATAAGATTAATAAAAAAGTTCAAGCTTTAAGATTCATATTTGAGAATGAGACACATCAAGAGAATGTATCTATTACTGGATTTGAGATAGTATATTCAGCAAGATTCAAAGCGGAGATAAAAGATTGAGATTTCCTATTTTTAAATATTTTAGAACCAATAGAGCTTCTGATCTTGGTCTTTTAGATGTTATTAAATATTTAACTGCTGAGATGAGTTTTAATCTAAAAGAGCTTTATACTGGCCTTCAAAGGCTAACTTTAGAAGATAATTTTCAATCTTTTAAATCTACTCAGACAATAGGAGCGGGAGAAGAAATAGCTATTAGAAATAAGCTTGGCATTATTCCTACTGGTAAAGTTATATTAGAGACTAATAACAATGCTGTGATAGATGGCGACACAGAAAATAGCAATGATTTTGTATATTTAAAGAATCCTTCTGGCAGTAGTGCAACGGTGACGGCTCTATGGTTGAAATAAGAGATTATTCAGATCATCAATTTATGCCTTTTGCTTCTTTATTTCGCAAATATTTCATAGAAGTAGAAAAAAGAGAGCCTTTAGATGATATGACTCTAACATCTGACAATGGTCCTATACAAACTAACGAATTACAGACAAAACTCTATTCTTACCTAAATGAAGGTGCTAAAATAAGATTAGCTTATCAAGACCAAATGTTGATAGGGTTTTTGATTTATCACTGGATCTTCGATTGTGTTCTTATAGTCAGAGCTATTTATTTAAAGCCTGAATATAGGAATAAAACAATTTTAAGAAGATTAATCCTGAGTGTTGGAAAAGTCAGAAGAGTAATATCCCAGACATATAAAGAAAAAGAGCCTTTAGATATAAGAGGTGAGAAAAAAAACAGAATTCTGATAGGCACATTTGAAGGAATGAATGTTTGGGAAAATATAGTGGGAGATAAGAATGGCAGATCAACAAAATAAGCTTGGAAGTGCTGGATTAACCACACAAGACTTACAAAATCCATTAAGTTTTATAGCAAATACTGGAGCTGAGAAAGAGAGAGAGAAGAGATTCCAACAATTAAGACAAGAAAGAGAAAGAGATATACAATTAGGGCAAAAAAGGGCACAAGAAATAGCTCCAGAAGGTGTATTAGGTCGTTTACAAGGAATTGATTCTGCAGAGGCTCAGGCTTTACGAGAGACTAGACTTAGGGCACTTCAGAGAGTGCAACAGCAACAGCAAAGACAATTAGCCGGCACACAGGCGAGAGGTGGAGTAACTGGTGGTTTAGCTGGTCAACAACAGATTAATTTAGCTAATCAACAATTACAGCAACAACAGGCTGCTCAACAGGCTTTATTATCTGAACAATCTAGAATTCAAAGAGGAATTAATCAATTCAATCTAGGTCAAGCTGGTAAAGAATTTGCGGCTAGACAAGCCATTGGATTAGGAGAAGCAGGACTAGGGGCGGCGGAAAGAGGTGCTGTTTTGAGTCAATTATCTGCTGAGGCTGGTGCTGCTGCTACTCGAGCGGCCAGTGGCGGAGGTAAGAAATAATGCCTAATACTCTTCCACCAATAGATCCTAAACTTGCATTGCTTCAACAAATGCAAAGAAATGAAGCTCCTGCTCCTATGGCACAAGGTGTTGTTGCAGCACCTATAGAGCCAAGCAGACTTGAACAATTAACTAATTTTCTAAGAACTGGAGAGGCGCCTCCTGTGCCTGCTCCTACTGAGCCAGCCATTAGTCCTTTAGAGCGCATAAAGGCTCGTCTACAGGCCACAGAACAATTAGCTGGACAATCGGTCCCTGCCGCTAGTCCTGCCGAGAGAATCCTTTCTAGAGGTGCTGAGACTAATGTCTTACAAGGCATTGCTGGCGCACAAAATGCAGCAAGTCCTGCAGAAAGAATTCAGGCTAGATTATCTAATAGAGAGCCTGCAGGAGCGCAACAAAGAGCGTTAATTACTGATGTTGCTTCTAAGATTTTAAAAAAAGAAGCTCCTACTGATAGAATTAAGGCAATAGAGAAAATTAAAATCAATCCAAGTGAAGGGAAATCAATTAGTGATAGATTAAGTTCATTTCTTTCTGATTTATCACCATTTAATAATAAACCTTCTCCAGAAGTAGGAGTAGGACAAAATGAATTAGTAGCTGGTGCTTTAATAGGAGCTTTGCCTGCTTTAATTGGTTCCATTTTTGCACCTAATTTTGCAGGAACAGTAGCTCAAGCTGGTCCAGCAGGTGTTAAAATTCTAACAGATGATATTTTATCAAGGCCCAGACTTAAACAAAAAAGAGATTTAGAGCTTTTAAAAACTGCAAGAGCTTTAGAAGACAAAGACTTTAACAGGTCAATATCTTTAGCCACATTGGAATTAGGAAAACAAAAACAGATAGGTGAATTGGAAAAACAAGGTTTAACTCCTGAACAAGCCGCAGATAGCTTGCTCAAACTAGAGAATTTATCTTTAGGAGAGCGAAAGATTAATGTTAGCAATAAGGCTCGAAAAGGTAAGATTACACAAAATCAGTCTGATGCCGCCAGACAATTTGTAGAAATGGAGCCAGCTAATCAGCAATATAATGTAGCGAGAGAAAAGGGATTTGATCCTACTTTGATTACAAATAAGATAATTGCTTCTTTACCCTTTGCAGATGTTTCATCTCAATTAATTCAAAATATCGCTCCTGATTCTTTAGGACCAAATACTAAATTAATTAAAGAAGCTATGTCAGCAGAGATTAATTTCATTACGCCTCTATTACGCAAAGAATCAGGGGCAGCGATTAGTGTTTCAGAATGGATTGGCAGAAGAAAATCATTATTTCCTCAACCTGGAGATTCTTTTCAAGTCCAGACAAATAAAGCATTAATTAGGAAACGATTAATTGATGCAATGAAAGCAAGTGCTGGACCGGCTTTAGAGAATTTAACGCCTACAGAAGTTTTAAAGAAACAGGCTGAAAGAGAAGTTAGAAGAGTTCAACCTAAACCCAAGCCAAAAATAGAGAGTAAGCGTAGTGTTGAGAATAGACTTAAAGATTTAGAAAGACGAGCCAAAAAACTTGGCATAAAGGTTAAATAATATGGCTGAAGAAAATGGAAGAGCAGAAGAAATAAAGCGTCTTAATTCTTTGAAGGATGCTGTCAGTAAAGAGTTTTTATCTGGCAAGCTTCAGGCTAATCCACAGAGACAAAAAGACATTAGTCTATTGCTTGATCAAATTGAGATATTAAATAATGATCTTGGATTTAAAGAGCCTGCTGGTACTCCAGAAGAGTTTGCATCAGATGTTCTTAAAGCTTTACCTACAGCTGGAGCTATTGCTGGTGGAGCAATATCTGGTGGATTAGGATTAATCCCTGCTGCTGGACTAGTTGGTTTAGGAGCTGCAGGAGGAGAAGGATTTAAGCAGGTTGGTGAAGAAATATTGGCTCAATCTCAAGGAGAAACAACATCTGGGAATGAACTTGAAAGATTAGGAAAAATTGCTAATGAAGGCATAACAGGAGCTACAGGAGAATTAATTGGTGGTGGTCTTGGTAGGGCAGCGTCAGGTCTTTTAAAGATAAGACCAATAGAACAAATTAATGCAGTTAAAAAAGCTGCCAAATCAGCGCCAGGATTTAAGCTTGGAACAGCACAAAGATTTGAACCAACAGGAGCGCCAGGACAGGCAACAAGAGCTTTAGCTGAAGGTCCTGCTTTATTGGCTTCTGCTCCTACGCAAATAAGAACTAGGACACAATTTAATGCTATTGATAGATCATTAAGAAATATCATAGGCCAGCCTAAACAAATGAGTGCTTTTGATGCTGGTAGTTCTATCAAAAAGAACATAGTAGAGTTTTTTGAAAACACTAGAACTCCTATTTCTAAAGAATATGATTTATTAAGAGAACAATACGGTGATGCTCCAATACCAAAAGATATAACTAATGACGCAATAGGAGAATTACAAAGCCTTAGAATAATGAGGACAGGTGATCCTAGATCAAAGAAAACAGTTAAATCTGTTATTGATTCATTAGAAGAACTAAAAAATACATTAACTATTGATGATGTAAAAGAATTAAGAACTAATTTTTCTAATAGCCTTCCTAGTGTTTCAAGTGCAAGCGAAAGAAGAGCTATTAGACAAGCTAATAGTATTTTAACTCGGTTTAGAGAAGATGCTATTTTAGATTTCGCTGTTAAAACTAAAGGATTTGAAGCTGCTGCTGAATTAGACGGAAGACAACAGCTTGTAGATAAACAATTTAGATTATTTAACGAAAAGTTTTCAGAATTAGGTGGATTTTTTGGAAGAAACAGAAAGCCTAAAGATGCTTTTGAGATATTAGATTTTATAGATTCATTACCAGAAGAGAAAATTGTTGATAGATTATTTAAAAAAGCCAATATAAAAGGTTTAAGTGTTATAAAACAAGAATTCCCTTCTCAATTTGAGACATTAAGAGATTTTAAAATTATCTCCATGACAGATAATGCTACAGATGAGCTTGGTAATTTATCAGCTAAAAAACTATTGAATCAAATTGATAAAATGGAGCCTGAAACGGTTAGATTGCTTTTAGGACAAGATAAACAACAGACTATTTCAAATCTTAAAATATTAGTTTCTACTCTGCCTGAAAGACTTAATGCTTCTGGAACAAATGTAAGGGGTGATTTGTTTGATCCCTTAAAACAGATAACCGCTGTTATTCCTGCATTAGGAACGGCGCTTGTAGATAATATAGCAGGTCGTGGAGCATTAAGAGCTGCCGAAAAGCCTTTTGTTAGAACAGTATTTGGTCAGATGGTTGTTCAACCATTCACTGATGAATTGGGAGAAAAGAATATTCTAGGCTTTGATGCCAAAAATTTATTAGTTGTTCCTCCTGAATTGGTTGATCAAGCTAAAGGGGTCCTGATGAAAAATGATTCTCTTTCTACTGTCAAAAAGTCTAAACTAATGAATTTACTTAACAAAAGAGGTTTAACTCCTAAAGTAGAGAATGAATCAGATAAACAATTAACTCCTAAAGAATTAAGATTAAAACAATTCATAAATAAACCTATTCCAAGTGGGGGCAGTCTATGAAAATGCTTAATACATTAAATCCTTTGCTTAATGTTTTGGCTGCTGTCATAATAGTCTTGAGCTATGTTTACACGACCTTTGCCACTAAGAATGAAGTTAAACAATATGTCGATCAAAAACATGATTTAGCAATGGGTATTTTAGTTCAAATAAGAGATGATGTGAAAGCAATAGATAAAAAAGTATGGGAATTATCTAAAGAAAGGAGAAAATAATGGAAAAAGCTTATGATTTAAACGGTTTACTAGATGAAATGAAACAAAAGGGTTTAGTTTTGGCAGAAGATGCAGCTATAGTTGTTTATGAATCTGTTCAGAATTGGCTTTTGAAATCAGCTACTATGAGTCCTAATAAATATGATGATCTTTTATCAGTAATGCTTCCAGCGATTGATGGTTATGTAAAAGCACAAATTGATAAAATAGATGGGAAAAAGGGATAATGGGTTTCCTTCAAGGTATCCTTGCAAGCCTTTTAGCAAAGATTTTAGATAAATTGTGGTCAGTCTTATCTAGGTTTATGGACAAAAAGATAATTGAAAAGGTCCAGAATGATAAGGTTGATGCACAATTAAATGCTGTAGAAAATGCCAAATATGATTTAAAAGCAGCTAGAATTAAACAAAAGCAATTAAAGAATCAAAAAATAGAAGATCCAAAAGTAGAAAAAGAGGTAAAAGATAGTGAAGAAAAGCTTATTGATGCCTCTAGGCATTTGTTGCGTCATTTTTGGTATTAGTTGTGCCAATAAACCGCCATTGCTAGAGCCTTGTGTCATTATAAATGAATTAGAAGCTTATTGTGTACCACAGGACCCTAGAAAGAAAGAATATAAGAAATTTGTATCTAATATGATTGGTGATATTACTCTGACTGCTAAAGAAGTGGCTGATCTTAAGAAATGGATCAAAACTGCTTTAGAGGATCTAAGATTTCAAAAGCTTGAAGAAATCATTGATTTCCATAGAAATATAGAGTGGGTGCCTATTTCTGGTAAAAGCAATAGCGGGAAATGAATCTCCTGCATTTGCCTTAGCTTGTTCATGTGTTTTCCATATATTTAATTGCTCTCTATTTTTGACTTCAAACGATAATGGCAATAATTCTCTAGCTTTTGGAGAGAATATCAGATCCTCCCCTGTTTGGCCTGAGGATGCCACGATAACGTCGTTAGGACCTAACTGAGGGTAAGTGGCTAGGATTAGGCTTTTAAGCTCCTGACAGGCTCTACGGCCCTTAGCTTTAGCTGATGATGTTTTCATAATATCCTTATGTGTTAAATGGCTAGAAAGGAAGGATTTGAACCTTCATCTTTGGCATTAACAGTACCACGCTTTACCAATTAAGCTACTTTCTATTAGATCCAAGCTTTGATAATGAATTAACGAGATCATCGGTATATTGTGAGAGTTTTTGTTCATATTCAGAATAAGCTTCTATTCCTTCTTTAATGTTTCTTTCAAGCTCAGGATTTGGTTTAATTGGTATTGATTCCCCTTCTTCGATTGTGCCATCAGAATTATAGCCTAAATTTTCTCTCATAGAAACATATCTAATTCTTTCTCCTGTAACATAATCTCTTTTTATGCCATCTTGTCCTATAATATGAACATATCCCATTATTACTCCTCTTTGCTATTTAGGTAATATATAAAAATTTTCTACCATCCATTTGGCAAAAGTGTCAACTATTGCTTCTTCTAATTGTGAATCTATGCCTTCACAAAAAGAAAGCCTTCTAAAAATTACATGGCCACATTCATGTAAAAAAGTAATCATTTCATCATCTGGTTCTAAGTCAGATTGAATTTCTATGACTTGATCCTTTTCATAATAAGTGCCTATTGCATCATATTCTTCTCTAAGATTATGTTTCATTTCTATAGAGATAAAAAGGCCATAAATATCTATTACTTCTGGAAGCTTATGCTTTATAGATTTTGCCATTAAAGAACGCCGTATAGTTATCTAAGATTTTAATAGGGATATGATAGAAAAATTTAGTCTTAGGATCTACATAAACTAGGCCAAAACCTAGTGCCCATTGCCAATGACTTTTGACATAATTCATAGAGGAGGCCTTTTTATTACCAAGCCAGCCAAATGAAAAAGCAGTATAATTCTTGCCATCAAGACCAACAATCTGAGCTTCTTCAATGCGATGAGTGTGGCCAAATACTACATTGGCAGAAGTTCTTTGTGCGGTCAGTCTTGCGTTTGGACCTACAGGCTCATGTCTGGCGAGGAGTTTTGAGCCGAGAACAGAATAAGACTGCTCAGGACAATAGGGTATCCATTTCCAATGAGGCCTTTCTCGTAATCCCAAAAGACTCGGACAGTCCAGAAGACCAAATACTTCTGGTGCTTTGTCAGAAATGTATCTCTCGAGCCTGTACTCATGATTCCCCGCAATATAAACCTTAGTAGCATTTTGAAAGAATTCGTCAATTTCGTCTAATCTCGCATTAACACATTCTATTTCTCTAACTAAAAAATGTTTTCTTTGTATAGATAAAGGATAGTCACGATTGCTGAAAATCTTAGAATGAGAACTAATAGTAAAAAAATCTGCAAAGTCGCCTAATAAGATAACCTCATCAAAAGGTCCAGCATCAGAACATATTTTATATAGAATATCTAAAGCTTTTGAATCTTCATCTAGGATATGAGTATCAGGCCAAATAATTGCTTTTTTAAGCTTCATCAATAATATTAGATGACATAATTTAAAATTACGCATCTTTGAATAAAAAAAACAGTCTTAAGGTCTATATAGACTAATGTCTATATTCAAAACTATCGGCTAAAATATCATGATATAATAGACCTATTGGAGGATAATGCCCTTTAAATTCCCAATATAAAGCAGCCTGAGCCGAATTCCAAGAGGGGTTTCGGGGTCTCTTATGTCGGCCAGGCTGCAAACGATATGAATATATTTTGGTAGCTAAATAAATCCAAGGAGTAGGATACCATTGCTTGGCTTGAAGCATCATCATTATAAAATTATCATCAAGAGCAAAATCAGGATCTAGTTTCCCATGAATGGTAATGATAATTGCATTAATGAAAAGAAAAAAATCAGAAAAAAACAAAAAAGGAGAAAGCCAAGGCTTCCGAAAAGCTCTAATATAAATTCCCCAATGGTGTGGAAGAGCGAAATCTGGAATCTTCCAAGAATAGTTCCAGTTTTGCCAAGCTGGCGCTTTAGCAAGATGCTCTGCCAAAGTAGGATATTGTCCATTTCTTCTTGTATTCCAATAAAATCCGAATCTTTTAAGGTGTGCATAAAAAAACTCCTTTAATTCCTTTTTCTTCTTCCAAGCACCTAAAGCTATTACTAGACTAATACTTTGGTCTCTTGAAAATACATTTGTTTTTGAAGTCCAGCTATTATCATCAGGATGCCTACAATATTTACCCTTACTTTTACGAATTAATGACCAAACATGAACCAATCTTCTTTCAAAAAAAGATACTCTTTCCAAATAACCCGCAAAGGCAACCATTCCTTCTCTTTGTGGTGTATCTCCACCATCTCCAGGGATACCATTGATTTCTTTAGTTACTATCAGGCCAAAACCATCTACATATTCTGGCCTGATATCTTTGAACCATAGCACTAATAATTTTTCAAACATTCAAATCACCAAGGAATTTCTTCTTGATGATCCATAACAGGTGGGATCATTCCATTAGAGGAAAGATATTGCTCCATTAATTTTATCTCGAATTCTAATTGGCCTGTTGGTGGCTTTTCTCGTCCTCTCCAATATTTAACATAGCTTGCAAGTTCAGATGATTTAGCATCTTTGATCTTTGTTCCGTTAAATTTCTTACATTTAAGCACATGACTTCCAATGCTATCATCTTTCTCTGCGGCCAAGGGAGCATCAATAGAAGGCTCTACATCAGTCTGATAACTAACTTCTTCTTTTAGTGGCAATTCAACACTAAGCTCTGGTATAATGTCTTTATCTTGTAATTGTTTAGCTTCTTCCAAGGAAGGAAGTTCATGCTCCAAGGAAGGAGCAATTTCTTCTCTGACATTTCTTGGCTCATCACTATTATCAAAATCCTGTATTTCTTGAGGAGTATAAGAAACGCCCATTAAAGCATCTGGAAACATAGCTCTACACATATCTGATATACAACGAGCATGAAGCATAGACTTGGGATATTTCTGCCAATTTTCTTTATTAGTTAATCCTGCTGTTCTTGCATCATCCATAGTGAAGACAAATCTTGCTGATTTGCTTCCAGGGCGAGAAGCTTCTATTTCACAAATATTAGAATCTCTTTTTATAAAATTAACCCTTGCACCTTCTATATTTTTATAAACAAGGCCAAGCATACCTTCTGCCTTTAAAGAAGGCTTGCCTTTAATAATATGAACATTCTGTAAGGCCCACACAGGACCCATGTTCAATTCTAAACCAGTTAGAATAATCATCATAGCTTGATGTGGATTTTGTATTCCAGAATAGAATCCTGCTGCTACTGCATTTCTTGCATATTCTTTTAATTGATTATGTTCTTGTGCTGTTGGAACTAATGTCTTCATTTCTTCTCCTTTGCTTGAAAATTGATATTACATAAAAAAAAAGCCTAGTCAACTCTCATTAACTAGACTTAATAGCAAAGAAGACAACAATCATAGAAGAGCCTATTTAGAGGGGACTAGCCCAAAAACAGGAACTATGATAACCGAGACAAATAGAAATTTGTTCTTGGCAGTTATCATCAAATTGTGGTATCTCACAAATAGGCAAAGAATACAATACATAATAAATATAAGAAGAGGATAAGCATGAAGCGAAGAAGAGGATATTTTAAACATTATAATGACGCAACGTCCGGCTCAACAATTCAGGGTCTTTTGGCAAAAAAAAGACCTTATGCCGTGATCCTTCATTGGTTCTTTTTAGAACGTTGTAATCAACAAAATTCGGGAGAAATAACCGTTTCAATCAGCGAATTAAGTTGGCGAATGTTCCGCAGAAAGGACGCATTACTTCGGGATATCTTTTTAATTTCAGAAGATAATCAAAACTTCAGTTTTGCGTTAGACGAAGATAAGTTGAAGATATCTGTCCTTAACTATGCGGAATATCAAGAAAACAGGGGTCAAAAAAGTTACAAAAAAGTTGCAAAAACTGTCCACATTAAAGATAAAAGATTAAAGATAAAAGATAAAAGATTAAAGATAAAAGAAAATGAGTTTAAAAATGATCTTGAAAAAATTTATTTAAGCTATCCTTTGAAGCGTGGAAAAAGTAAGGGAATGAAAAAGGCGCTAAGCGTTATCAATAGTCCTGATAAATTATTAAATCTCGAAAAAGCTATAAACAATTACGCCGCTGAATGTCATAAAAGGAACACCGAGTCACAATACATCAAGCATTTTTCTACTTTCATGAACGAGTGGGAAGATTGGATAAACCTAGAACAAGAAAGAGAGGACCAATGGTTATGAACGATCCTATCAAAGGAAATTGGACAGATGGTAATGAATTCTCTCTCTCTGACTTCAGAAACAATTTATTAAAATTTGGAAATACATTTCTTGATAAAGCTATGAGAGGAATATTTCCAGATGATTTAATTCTAATCGGAGCGCCTACTGGAAGTGGTAAAACACAATTTTGTGTTAATCTAGCTTTAGCCAATGTGAGGCAAAATAAGAAAGTTCATTTCATTGCCCTTGAAGCGTCGAAGGATGAAATACAAAAACGATTAGCATTTACAACATTTGCGGGAATATTCTATGATGATAAGAATAGAAAAAAGATTGGTAAGCCTTTAAACTATCAAGATTTCGTATTAGGTGAATTTAATACTCTTTATAATTCTTACAAAGACAAGATTGATCTTGTGTTAAATAAATATAAAAATTTACATATTCATTATGGAGGTGATGATTTCACAGTTGATGATTTAGTTCGCAGATGTGTTGGCGTTTCTCATGAGACTGATTTGATTATTGTCGATCATGTGCATTATTTTGATTTTGATGAGAAAGAAAACGAAAACAGTGCATTAAAGAAAATTGCTAAGACAGCTAGAAAATTGACGCAAGAACTACAAAAGCCAATAATCCTTGTAGCTCATTTGAGAAAAAGAGATAAATTCAATCAGGAGCTTTGTCCTGGCATTGATGAATTTCATGGATCAAGTGATTTAACAAAAATAGCAACAAAGGTAATTACCTTAGCAAGACTTAATGCAAAGACTAGCACTAGAACAGAATCTATTTTCAGAATATTAAAAAACAGGAATGATGGTAGTGTTTGTTTTTATGTAGCAAAACAGATGTTTTCTTCGACAAGAGGAAATTTTGATAATATGTTATCACTAGGGAGTTTAGAAAGAGATGGCAAAAAATTTAATCCCATTCACATTGGAGACGACACGTTTCCTTACTGGTTTGAGTAAATCAGACTTATCGAAGTTTATAATATTCTTCTTAAGAAAAAATCCTGGCCTATTGATGACAAGGAATGGCAGAGAATCTTATTCAGAATGTTTAAGAAATATTACGGAAGAATGGGCTTCTGACAGTGTTGAAGTTAAATTCAAAGATGGGTCAAAACAAATTATTGACATATCAGGAGTAGTTAAACTAAAAAACATTAATAGCAAAGGGATAAAAATATGAATTCAGTATCTAATTAAAGAATAAATATTTATTTAAAACAATAGGAGAACAAATGCTATCACAACAAACCAAACAAGAATTAATCTTACAACTATTACAAATCGACAAACCAAAGCAAGAAAGCAATAGTTTTTACCAAATTGGCGAAGACTATGTTGTCCGTTCAGTGACAATGATCTATCTAGGCAAACTAAAACAAGAGACACAAGATGCTTTGATTCTAGAAGACTGCGCTTGGATACCAGAAACATCACGTTGGTCTGATTTTCTAACAGGCACAAAGCCAAAAGAAATGGAACCTTATCCTGACGATGTAATAATATACAAGGGCGCTTTGTTGGACGTTGTTAAAATGAAAAACAAGATCGAGCGTGAGGTAATATGACAGGCGTTATGTTGAGAGAAGGTTGGATGAGATCATGGTCAGGGTCAAGGTCAAGGTCAAGGTCAA
>Ga0114931_10004165_pt1 | contig 18084 bp, 15 predicted proteins | sample 2SBtaG_FD_89579 | JGI IMG/M metagenome (GOLD analysis project Ga0114931, IMG submission 89579) | Deep subsurface microbial communities from Kolumbo volcano to uncover new lineages of life (NeLLi) - 2SBTROV14_V59a metaG | ecosystem: Environmental > Aquatic > Marine > Volcanic | place: Kolumbo...
CTCGATAGATTTTTGGCATCCATATTAATAAACACCATAATTAATAGTACAAGTTAAAAAATAACTTTTTTTTCTTCTCAATTTATTGCGGTCAAAGCACTAGTCGCTCGCGGAGCGGGGCGCCGGATTTACCTCAGTTTCCCATCGAAGAATTTTGCCGCGCAGTTTTTCGGCTTCAGCGGAAGCCGGGTCGGTCTCCAGAATATTATGAGATTCACCGGGATCGGACTTGAGGTTGAAGAACCATTCATCCACGTTCCCGTCATCATTGCGGCGGACATATTTCCAATCCCCGTCCCGGATAGCCCACCAGGTGCGATTACCTCGACGCGACCGCCAGTAAAGGGTCCTGGGATAGTCGGGTTTCCCATCGACGACGTGGGCAATCAGGTCGTCACCGTCGAGTTTTTGACGGGGCGCTTCGGCGCCCGCGGCTGCCAGAAAGGACTTGGTCAAGTCCATCAGGGATCCCACTTGTTGGGACACCGTTCCCGGCTCTATTTTTCCGGGCCAACGGATGATGAGAGGAACTCGAATGCCTCCTTCAAAAAGGGTTCCTTTGAAATCCCGGAAAGGGGTGTTGAGCCCGGGCTGCTTCGCTCCGTGGTCGCTGGCGAAGACCACGATGGTATTTTGGCCAAAGCCATGATCGCTGAGCGAGTCCAGAACATCGCCGACACCCTGGTCAAGCCGCTCGATCATTTTGATGTAATTCGCCCGTTTACCACGGTCCCATTCCTCGGCGGTGGGGAGTCTTCCCGTATCATCGTCCGGTCCCTGAAAGGGGAAATGAGGGGCAGCGTGGGGGAGGTAGAGAAAGAAGGGACGGTCCCGATTTTTGGCGCGCTCATCGAGAAATCGCAGCGCGTCTTTGGTGATTAAATCAGTGAGATACCCTTTCCTCTGAATGGGCTTCCGTCCGCTCACATAGACGGGAAGATCCGACAACTCGACGTGCCGGAAATACTCGACATTGCCGCCGAGAAACCCGATGAACTGGTCAAAGCCCTGGTCCAGCGGCGAAAATTTTGTCTCGTATCCCAGGTGCCATTTTCCAAAGATGCCGTTGTAATATCCCGACTTTTTGAGTCCCGGAGCTAATGTGGCAAGGACAGGGGGCAGTCCAAGATCATGTTGATTCGAGAGGCGGACAGCGTCGTCGTAGCGCCCCACATTGCCGGTGCCGATGGCACATTCGAGGCCACCGACGCGCTGTGGGTAGCGCCCCGTCAAAATAGAAGTCCGCGAGGGAGTGCACTCCGGACCCATGGCATACACGTTGGTGAAGCGGACGCCTTCCCGGGCAAGCCCATCGATTCGCGGTGTCTTCACGTCCGGTGCTCCGTAGCACGAAAGGTCCGCGTAGCCCATGTCGTCGGCAAAGAAAAACACGATGTTGGGTTTTGATTCCCCGGAAAGCCCCCGGTAATTCAAAGCGAAGAAAGCAACCATGCTGATGAGTATCCGGACCATGGGGGGGAATATGATCCATTTTCCTCATCTCGAAAGAGAAATGTGACGTAAGAAACCGCGGACAAATGCCGAAACGAAAAACGATGTCTCTGTCGGGCGCTTTTGATTTTTCCGAAAAAAAACTGGTGTCACACTTTTCAAAATGCTAATCTCAAGTCATGAAAAGTCCTCATTCATCAGCGGGGCATCGATCCTCGCGCAGGGATTTTATAAAACAGGCTTCCGGCGGAGCACTCTCGGCCGCCGCCTTCCCTGCAATGGCTCTGGGCGGAACGGCTCAGGAAGCATCGGTCGGAAAAACTCCTTCGACCATTCCGAAAGCGGAAAAACTGGCTCGGGAGCTTTACGAAAGCCTCAGCGCGCTCCAGAAAAAGAGAATTGTCAGGCCCTATGAAGACGATTTGCGCCAGCGGGTGGAGAATAATTGGCATATTCTGCATGAGCGGGTGGGAACCTTTTTCGAGAGAGATCAGCAAAAACTGATCGCGGATATTTTTCTCAACCTTCACAGCGAGGAATTCCGCGGTCGGGCCTGGGATCAGTTTATCGGGGACAATCGCAATCGAAGAGCGAAAACTCCCGATGAAATTTTTGGAACCTCGTCCGTGGCGCTGTTCGCCGATCCGGACGTGCGGAAACTCGAATTCGTTCTTACCGGGCGTCACTGCACCCGGCGCTGTGATGGAAACGCCGAGAAAGGCATCGCCTTCGGAGGGCCCATCTTTTACGGGCATGCCGCCCAGGGGTTTTACGAGAAGGCAGATCATCCGGGCAATGTGTATTGGTTTCAGGCTAAACGGGCCAATGCGCTCTATGATATGCTGGATCCCAAACAGCGTGAGAAAGCGCTGAAAGACAACAGCAGAGGAGAGGATGGGACCCGCACCGTCGAATTGAAGGAGGGCAGAGAAAAGAACCTCGAAGGGATTGCCTTACGGGAGATGACCGCGGACCAACGCGCCGAGTTGTTGAAGGTCGTGGAAGCCTTGCTGGAACCTTTTCGGAAAGAAGATCGGGCGGAGGCTCTGGGAATGATCCAGAGACAAGTCGACGAACTGCACCTGGCCTTTTACAGGAATGATGACATCGGCAATGATCGCGTCTGGGACATCTGGCAGTTGGAAGGGCCTTCCATGATTTGGTATTTTCGGGGCGCACCCCATGTTCACACCTGGGTTCACGTCAAAGAACCGGAAAATAAAAAGAGTAAAAAAGCCGTTTAGATGCTGTTTTTAAAGGTAATGGGGCGCCTTATTCGAGTTCTTCAGCATACGCTTCCAGAGCCCTTTGCATCTCGCCGGCCACGTTGCCGTAAACTTTGGCAAAAGGCGGAACGAACCACGGAAAGCTTCCGATGACATCGTGAAGAACGCGGATCTGGCCGCTGCAATCCTGCCCCGAACCGATCCCGATTGTGGGAATCCCGATCGCATCCGTAATCCTCCCGGCCACTTCCGGGACGACGCTTTCCAGAACCACGGAAAAGGCGCCCGCCGATTCCAGAGCGACGGCGGCCTTCACCAGTTGATCGGCTTCTTCATCTGTTTTTCCTTTCTTCCGATAACCTCCCTCCTGCTGAACTCGCTGAGGTAACATTCCCAAATGCCCCATCAGAGGAATGTCGTTTGCGCTCAAAATGGCTACTTTTTCGAGTTGCCCGAATCCGCCCTCCAATTTTACGGCCTCTGCGCCAGCGTCCATCAAAACACGCGCGCTCTCCAATGTTTCACCAGGTGACCGGTAGGTCTGGATGGGGAGGTCAGAGACGACGACTGCATTTGGCGCACCGCGGACCACCATTTCGGTGTGATAGGCCATCTGCTCGAGCGTCACTGAGGTGGTGTCTGGATTTCCCGCCACCACCATGCCAAGTGAATCACCCACCAAAATGAGCTGAATGCCTGATTCATCAGCGATTCGAGCGCCGGGATAATCGTAGGCGGTAATCGCCGACACGGGAGCGGTCAGCCTTTGCAGGAGTCTGGATGAAGCGAGATTCATGTGCCCCACAGGTTAGCACAGTCTCTTGGCGGCAACAGCCTGGAAAGACGGGTGGAATGACGGAGGCACACCTGCTTCATCAAGCGGCGTAAATCGTGCGAAAAAGGGGAGGGCACTTACCAAAGTTCGCTCAAGAACGAGAAAAACTGAAAAAACATCTTGATAATTTCCATAATTTTCATAAATTAGAGGGACGCACGAAATTAAATTGAAATACCAAGCAACACTACGACACGAACAACCCGAAGCAGAACCTTTATCATCGGATTCATTCAAGCAGAAGCAGGCTTCATCAGGGAATAACATTGGTTGCGGACCGAATACTGCGATGAACAGAACCGGATTGAAAAGGACTCGCCATTTGGCAGGTGTTGTGGCTCTTCCGCCATCGCATGAATCCATACCCAAAATCAAGCTTACACAAAAATTCTCTCTGGGTGATCCCGGCAACAAGCGAGAATGAAAGACCAGGAGCCCGCGGAACTGTCATTGAAATTGTCGCAGCTCTGAGTCCCTCAATCGAATGCCAACGCCGATATGACCACAAACCAAAATGTCCAGTGCCCTCACCGAAACCATCTGATCGGAGGCGGCGTTCTGTTCCGAAGCCGGTTGTAAAAAAATTACCGTCTCAAAAACACAGAGCCCTGTATTGAAGGCGAAACATTACCCAGTCATTACCCAGTTTTTTAAATTTTCAACTTCCCCAACGAATCGGCAACCGAGAACAGACCGTCAATTCGTGCCCGAAACCACGATTGGCGCTATTTCCGAAAAGGAATAGAGAAACACGAGAAACGAATCTGACAGACAGAACGATTTGTCCCGGATGGACAATGGTGAAGATGGATGCAGGGGGCGGGACCGAGAGGTCCCGCCTCTTTCATTGCGAGTGATTCTCTCAAACGGAGCTGGCCAGGCAGAGACCCGTGGATCAGGAACCGCTACCTCTGGCGATTCAGCCTGAACTCCGTTTTGGATGACCTGCCGTCGCTGCCTGCAATTTGCTGTCTTTCTTCTGGTGACGGGTGCGGCCAGTTCCCCGGATCAGGAGGGTGATTTCGCCTTTGCTGAATGAATGAGAAGCGAATTGGTTCGCCAAATCGGCGGCAGTTCCTCGATGATAGGTTTCAAATCTTTTTGTCAGTTCCCGGGCGACGCAAACTTCCCTCCCTGGGTCAAGATCCGCAAGGAGCCGTAAAGTTTTCGTGATACGGTGGGGCGATTCAAAAAAAACGGAGGTTGATTTGGACTCCATCGCCTTTTCCAGAAGCCTGGTTTTTTTTCCGGATTTCACCGGAAGAAACCCCCGGAATTGAAACGAATCAGTGGGCAATCCCGAACCTGCCAATCCGGCAATGACTGCTGAGGGTCCGGGCAGCACTTCCACTTTGATTCCTTCGGCGACACATTCCCGAACGAAGCGGTAACCGGGATCCGAAATGGTGGGGGCACCGGCATCGGAAAGAACCGCCACCCGGATTCCCTCGCTCTTGATCCGGCGAACCAGCTCCGCCGTGCGCTGGAGTTCGTTGTGCTCGTGCAGGGAAAGCAGTTCCTTGCCGCGGATGTCGTAATGGTTGAGCAAGCGATGGGAATGCCTGGTGTCTTCGCAGGCGATCAAATCGGCCCTCTTGAGTTCTTCGACCGCCCGATAGGTCATGTCACCGAGATTCCCAATGGGGCTGCATACCAGTTGCAGCAGTCCGCCTGCAGTGAATTGACCGTAGGCGTCGTCCATTTTTGAGGAAACGGGGGAGTCAATGAATGCTCACCAACCGTCTGCAAGTTGGGACACCAGCTTGGAGGCGGCATCCAGAGCGGCAACCGCCAGGGCATTGCGCTCGGCCAGTTGAAAGTTGCTGTCGACAAACTGAATTGTCGTGCCGATCACGGTACCAGGTCGGCCGTTGTGAGAGTCCTTGCCAACTCCGTTTCTCCCCCTTTGAGCACCGGCTTTGTCCTTGCTGGTGGCATATCCCAGTTGCTCGCCGCTTGCTGGGTCTTCGAGATGCCAGTCAACGAACAGATAAAGATTTAACTGCCGGGATCGCAGGGTGTCCAGCCGAGCGGAGCGAAGCTGCCGCCTGTCAACATCGCGAATGGTTCCCACCAACACCGCGTCACAGTTGCGCCTGTCGGAAATCCGGTAGGTTCCGTCGGCCTGCAGTTTCTTGAGCACCGCATTGGTCACCAGACTGGATAGTCGGGGTTCCAGAGTGAGGTTTTTGAAAGGGGGGACGTGAATTTTCTCGATCCCGGAATAAATCTCCGGTTTGACTGATCCCAACTGGTAACCCGCGCAGCCATGGAGCGCACCCACCAAGCCAACAACAGCAAAGGCTGAGGCGAGTCGAAATAACAAATTTTTCATGTTTTAGACGCAGAGAGAGAGACAGAGACAGCAGAGACAGCGGGACCGGGAACAGCCCGGTGATCCACACTGGACCCCCCGCACAACGAAGATTCTATCCGGTTATTGGCAAAAAACAAGGCCACGAAATACTAATTTGACGTGCCGCTTCCTTCGTCAGCTGGAATCGGCACCACGTCATCGCTTGAGGTTCGCATCTCGATTTTATCCTTTTTTCGAGGTAAAACGCCAAAAAATTTTGCCTGATTATCGACGGAATCTCTCGCCTCAGCCTGATCCATGATCCTGAGACGCTCTTGTGCTTTGGCGGCCCACTTTGAATTGGGATTTTTCACCAGGTCCCGATAATAAACTCTGGCGGAGACGAATTTGCCTCTTTTTTCATAGGCCAGACCGGTGTTGTAATTTTTTTCCGCGGCACGCTCTTCGATTGAATCGAGTCCCGTTTTCACTTCCTGAGTCCTCGCATCATTGGGGTTTTGATTCACGAAATCAAGCCCCGCTTCGACCTGGGCACGGTCCTCAACCGGGCTGTTGGATTTTTTTGCTTTGACACCTCGCAACTTGAAAATCGCATACTGCGCTTCCGTGGCGAAGGACGTGTTGGGATAGGTATCGACCACTTTTTGATAGGCAGCGATGGCTTCCTCCGCGGAACCTTGTTTCGAATAGATGTGTCCCACACTGATCAGAGATTTGGGGGCAAAGTTCGATTGGGGAGCGGTTTTGCTGATCTGCTGGAACATCTCGATCAGCTTCGATGGTTGAATCGGGGCGCCCAAGCCCAGAAAGCCTTTTTTGTTGGAGTTGCGGAACGACTCAGCGATGGCAAACTGCCGCTCAACCGCCTCGTTGAAATGCTCCGAGTTCCGGTAGCTGGTCATCAAGGTCTGATAATCATCGAAGGCACGCTTTCCATCGCCCTCCGCTTCGCGAATCCGAGCGGAACGGAACAGAGCTTCCCCGGCGGAATCGGTGCGGGGATAGGTCTTTACGATACTGCGATACAGATCCCTCGCTTGGCGTTTCCGACCCGATTGCTCACTGTTTTGCGCCTTTTGCAGGATGGCGGATGCCCGGCTTTCCTGCGACGCCAACTCCTCAGCGCTCAGGACTTTTTTTTCTTTGCCCTTTTTAAACAAGCCGCCGAGGAACGCCTGTGCCGGTGTCACGGTCAGGGCTGTGCATAAAAACAGGGAAACCAGGAGGTAGACGAGACGATCCATTGGAATAAAATGGAGAGCGGGAACTCTCGGTCGAAAGGTAAACGATGCGGAATGACTATCAATGAGTTTCATGAAAAAGCTTGATGTGGTTCAGAAAGATTTCCGGAAGGTTTACCTGAGCGAAATTGACGGCTTTCTCAACATTCCCCGTGGAACATTTTCGTATCGGGACAGGGGCAAGGAGAGGCCGATGTGGTTTCAGAGGCTGGTTGGGTTCAGAAAATCGCCGGTCGAATATCATACGGACGGAAAAGATCACTTCTTAGCGGCATCTTGTTATAACTTCCGACAATATATGTAATGTAAAATAGAAGGGTGACGGGGCTGTGGGCGGCATGTGCTTGACTTCTCCCCTGAATTTCCGACAATGGCTCTCGTTTCCGTTCTGAGGAAATTCTGCCTGAATGACCGTTCTTATCGCACTGCATACCCTGGCATCCGCGAATGCCAACGGCGATCTGTTGCTCCACTATTCTGATCTCCACGCCAATCATCTGTTGCTGCAGATTTTTCTGCTGTTTCTCTTCCTGTTTATGAACGGATTCTTCGTGGCGGCCGAATTTGCTTTGATCAGGGTTCGCTCCAGTCAGCTGGACGAATCGGCGGCGAACGGAAGCGGTGGCGCCAGGCTGGCGCAGCACATTGTCAGTCACGTGAGCCGCTATCTTTCGGCCTGCCAACTCGGGATCACGATCGCCAGCATTGTTCTGGGATCGGTCAGTGAACCCTTCGTATCCATGTTGCTTCAGCCTGTATTGTCCCGAATGGGATTGGGCGATGCGGCCATTCACAGCGTCTCTTTCCTGTGCGGCCTTTCTGCCATCACCTTTCTCCATGTCGTTGTCGGTGAACAGTTGCCCAAAGTCCTGGCGATTCAGAAGGCCCAAAGCGCGGCCATTCTCTGCAGTCGGCCGCTCGACGCCTTCTACACCGTTTTTCGCTGGCCAATCTGGCTGCTGAATTTTTCCGCCAACGCCCTGCTCCGATGGGTTTTCAGAATAGAGCCCGTTGGAGAACACGATTCGATCTACAGCACGGAAGAACTGCGAATTCTGGTTGAGCAAACGGGTAAAGCACAGGAAGTCACCGAAACCGAGCAGGAAATTCTGATCAATGCTCTGGAACTGAGCGAACTCACCGTGCGAGACATCATCACTCCCCGTAATGAAGTGGTCTCTCTGGACATCAATCGCACATTTCAGGAAAACCTCCGGATCGCCCTGGAATCCAAACACACGCGATTCCCCTTGGTTGACGGACACCTTGATCAAACTCTCGGCTTGATTCACATCAAGGATCTCATCACGGAGATGCAGCAGGATCAACCTGATTTGCTCTCCGTGAGGCGGGAATTGATGCCGGTTCCGGAACTTATCAAACTGGATGAGATGTTGACACTTTTCCGGAGTAAAAAAGCGCATATGGCTTTGGTAGTTGATGAATTTGGTGGATCACTTGGACTCGTAATGCTGGACGATGTTCTCGACCAGATTGTGGGGGATATTCAGGACGAATTTGATGAGGACAACAATGCCTTCAAATTCCTGAATGAAGATGAATTTATCGTCGAGGGTTCTTTTCCCCTTCACGAGTTGAGTGATCACCTCGATGACCTGGATCTGGAAAGCCCGGACGTCTCAACGGTGGGAGGTTACCTGACCAGTTTGATGGGTCGGCTCCCCGAAGTCGGAGAAGTCACGGAAATTGAAGGCTTCGAAGTCAAAGTCACTGATGCCGATGATCGCAGTGTCCGGGGACTGCGATTCAAACGTCTTCCCAAATCGGTCACGGAAGAAGAAACCTCGAAGCAGGAAGATTCCTGAATTCCATTTCCTGATACTGGATCTTTTCCGCTTCCGGCTTGGTTCGACGTCTTTCAACGCACTTTCGTTTCCCTGAAAAAAGTGCTTGCGCATTGCGAGCGGAAAGGGCAGACTGATTCCGTTCCGGATCCCGTTCGAACGTAGGCTCAGGCGATTTTCTCCTGGCTCTCGTTCTCCTCGTATGCGGTGGCTAACGTGCGCGATGGCAAACGTGATGGCAAACGCGATGGCAAACGTATGCGGCAGTTATTTTCGACGGTTAAGTTCTACGGTTGATTGAGACCATTGAATGCAACCATCAGGTGAGGCGGTCTCGTGAACTCTGTAATCATGGACTCTGTAAGTCGGTTACCACACAATCAGGCTTTTTGTTTGCGATCGAGATTCCGCTTTATGCTCTGAAACAAACTCTTTTCCAGATGGGCCGCTTCCGCTGTCCTTCTGGAGATCATTGATGGTGAAATTGTTTATCTAAAGATTCAACCCGGGCGCTGCATAGCCCGTCGCGGTGCTGCTGTTTCTGAATCGCCCGCTTTCCCCGCCCTGCAACTTTTGCAATTCCAATATGAGCGACCAAGACGCCCAAGCTGATTCAACCTTACCCGCCGACCTTCCGCCTCAGGATCGTCAGGATCTCCCTCCCGAATCTTCACCCCAGGAACCTTTCCTTCGAGAATCCCCCATTCAGGAAGAACCCCCGGAAAAATTGCCTGAAAATTCGCCTGAAAATTCGCCTGAAAATGCCGACACCCCTCCCCCGCCCGGGGATCCTTCGCCGCCGCGTAAAATCGGTCACTCCACAAAACCCGAAGGGAAAACCATCGGTTCCGGCGAAAGACCACCGGAAACAAAAGAGGAAGACGACGAGGGCGAAGCCGGTGCGCAAAGTGACCGCCGCGAAGCCAACAATGGCGACGCTGCTGAAGTCAATGATTCTTCCTCCGGAGGCCGACAGAAAAGAGAAGGAGAGCCTCGCAAGTCCCGGAAAGAACGCTATCGGGAGAAGAAAGAAAAAGACCGGGCCCGCCAGGCAGCGGCACTGGAATCCGCACCCGCGGTTGAATCAGAGGGGCTCGTGGAAATTTCGCCCAAAGGGTTTGGTTTCCTCAGGGACAAAGGCAGGGGCTTTCAACAGGCGCCCAAAGATGATGTGTTCATTACACCCGAAATTGTTCGGAAACATGATCTCCGGGACGGGCTTTGGGTCAAGTGTGTCTCCAAACAGGGAGTTCGCGGACCGCAACTGACTGAATTGCTGAGCGTCAATGGAAAGGACCCCGAGGAGTATCAAAACCTCCCCTACTTTGAGGAATTGACGGCTATCAATCCGAATAAAGCCTACAAACTGGAAACCGTTCCCACCCGCAACACCACCAGAGTGATCGACATGCTCGCTCCCGTCGGTCGGGGGCAGCGCGGCTTGATCGTAGCTCCTCCGAGAACGGGAAAAACGACTCTGCTCCATCATATGGCGGATGCGATTCAGGAAAACTACGAGGACGAAGTTCATTTAATGGTCCTGTTGGTGGACGAGCGTCCGGAAGAGGTCACTGATTTTCAAAGATCATTTCCCCAAGCTGAAATTTTTTCCAGTTCCAACGACAGCTCCGCCAAAGATCACACCCGCCTGGCTTTACTGGCCATCGAGCGAGCCAAGCGACTGGTCGAAGCGGGTGAACACGTTTTCATTCTAATGGACTCGATCACCCGCCTGGCAAGAGCTTTCAATTCATCGATGCGCGGAGGAAAGCGCGGCACGGCCAGCGGCGGCCTCACGGTGGGTGCCCTGGAAGCTCCCCGACGGATATTTGCGGCAGCGAGAAATACCAGGGAAGCCGGGTCATTGACCATCATTGCCACTGCTTTGATTCAGACCAACAGCAAGGCTGACGAGGCTATTTTTCAGGAATTCAAAGGCACCGGCAATATGGAACTCGTTCTGGATCGCCAGATTGCGCAGAACTATGTTTATCCGGCCGTGGACATTCACAAATCGGGAACTCGACGGGAAGAACTGCTCTTTCCTCCCCGGGTATTGGAGAAAATTCACGTTCTGAGGCGCGGTCTGGGCGGATACAAGCCCGTCGATGCGATGGAATGGCTGAACAAAGCCATGGAGAAATTCGACTCCAACGCCCAGATGCTGATGGAAATGAAACTGTCAGCGGTCTCTTAACAAAACCGACAGGGCCAAAGCATTTTCCCTGCTTGAAAATCCGCGCCTGAGCGGTTTAGCTTCTTCTCATGAGTGTGTTTGGATGGGGAAAGCGAATGGAAAACTCCTTCGGCGGAGTTGTCTTTGGTATCATTCTGGCGGCCGGAGCTGTTGTGATGCTTTTTTGGAACGAAGGACGGGCCGTAAAACGATACAAGGATCTCAACGAAGGCGCCGCGATTGTGGTTTCCATCGCCGCGGACAAGGTGGATCCTGCCAACGAGGCCAAACTGGTTCACTTTTCGGGAAAAACAGCGACCGACAGCCCGGTTGAGGATACCGTTTTCGGCTTTTCCGAAATGGCTATCAAGCTGATTCGGGATGCCGAAATGTATCAATGGGTCGAGACCATTTCCCACAGGCGCACCAGCGGTAATGGCGAGGAAAAAGAAGTCACCTACAAAAAAGAGTGGCGGAAAGATTTGGTCGACAGTTCCCACTTCGTCCAGGGAGAGGGGCGGCGCAACCCGGGACAAATGGCTTATCGTTCCAGAACTTTCACCGCTCCAGAGGTGAAACTGGGGGCATTCACGCTGCCAGACTTTCTGGTGGCCAAAATCAACAACCGGGAACCGTATTCCATTACCTCTCTGAACCGGGCCAGCCCGGAAGTGAAAAAAAACGGAAAAATCGGAGGCAGTGGTGTCTATTTCGGGAGCGACCCGGCCGCTCCGAAAATCGGCGACATCCGGGTGACTTTTTCCGTGGTCCGACCGGGCATGACCAGTGTCATCGCCAAGCAGACGGGCACGACCCTGGCAAGATACCCGACCCATACCGGAGGGACCATTGACCAGCTTGAGATCGGGACCTATGGAGCGGACGCCATGTTTCAAATGGAGCAACATCGCAACAAGGTGCTGACCTGGGGTATGCGAGTCGTTGGATTTTTTATGCTGGGATTCGGATTCTCCCTGCTTCTCGGACCTTTGGCCGCGATCTCCAGCGTTATTCCCCTTTTCGGGAGCATTGTCGGAGCCGGGACCCGAATCATTGGGTTTCTTTTGGCGGCCGTGGTCTGGACTGTCACCGTCGCGTTGGCCTGGATCTATTACCGTCCCTTACTGGGAATCGGATTGCTCATTCTTACCGTTGGATTGCTCATTGTGATCGCAAAAAAACTGTTCCGCGGGAAACAACGTCAGGCCGCAACGGCGGGAGGATCAGATTCCAGTCCCCCGCCCTTTTCCCCCTGACTCTCCCCAATGGCCACCGAGCCACATTTCCCGGCTGACCAGAGCCTCACCGTGCCGGAGTCGGATGAAGGCGACCGGGAGAGCATTTAGGTGATCCTCCGGAAAAGAGCACGGGCCTCGAAGCGGATTGCCTGGATTTTGGATGAGTGCATTCGAATCCCCGGAACCAGGCTGCGCTTTGGACTGGATCCGGTGATCGGCCTGTTGCCTTTCGGAGGAGAAACCGTCGCGACTCTTTTTGGTATTCTGCTTCTGGGGGACGCCGGACGAAAAGGAATTCCCTTGAAAACACTCATTCGGATGAGTGGGAATATGCTGCTCAATGCCGGAGTCGGCGCCATTCCGGGCCTGGGAGATCTATTTTCCTTCTGGTTCAAGTCCAACAGCCGCAACTACCAAATGCTCAGAGAATTTCTGGAGAGCACCGATGGACGGCAAACGACAGGCGGCTGGTGGCCTTTCTGGCTGATTTTTCTTGTGCTGGGACTGGTGCTGGCAATCAACATCGTCGCCTGGCTGGTGCTGTTCTTCTTGATCCACTGGGTCAGCGATCACCTTCTTCCCGCTTGATTTGCCCCCAATGCAATAGCATGGACACCATTTACATCGAAACAGGCGTTCGAGAGCATCCCCGGTGCGTCGCCATTCTCGACCGATACCCCAAGGCCACCAGAATTGAGTGCGACCGCTATACAGAAGTCTTTAATCCCCGCGCCCAGAATTTTCGGCTCCAGAAAAAGCGACCGGCTCTCATTCTGGCGGAGAAACACGGACGATCTGTTAGCCCGGCGCCTCCCGGATATTCCATTGGCAATGACCGGAATTACTACTTCAGCCACATGTTGAATTGTCTTTACGATTGTCGCTACTGCTTTCTCCAGGGAATGTATCAATCCGCCAATTACGTCTACTTCGTGAACTACGAATCCTTCGAGGGGGGTATCGACGAAGTGTTGGATCACGAAAAGGAGAGACCCGTCAGCTTTTTTTCCGGCTACGACTGCGATTCCCTGGCTCTGGAATCTCTCACCGGCTTCTCAAAACACTTCATACCTTTTTTCAATGATCGACCTGACGCCGAGTTGGAATTGAGAACCAAGAGCGTGGGCGCCTCCCTACTGGAAAAATCGGAGCCCTCGCCCAATATCGTGGTGGCCTATACCCTGACACCGGACGCCATCGCTCGGGAAACAGAACACGGGGCCCCCTCGTTTGCGAAGCGACTCAACAGGGTTCAATCACTGAGTCAACAGGGTTGGTTCATCGGTCTGCGCCTCGATCCACTGATTCCCTGGCCCGGCTTTGCGGATCTTTATTCCAGAATGCTCGATGAAATTTTTTCCCGGGTGCCCGTCGAAATGATTCATTCCGTCACCCTCGGACCCATGCGGTTTCCTCCGAAAATGTATCATCGCATCGTGAAACTCTACCCGAACGATCCGCTCTTCGCATCGGCCCGACTGGAATTGACTGACCATGGTGTGTCATTCCCCCCCGAGGTGGAACAATCCATGATCCAGGTCGTTCTGGAGCGCTTAAAAAAAGAGGTGCCGGATGAACGGATTTTCCGGCAGACATAACCAGGCCTTTACTTGCGGTTCAGGCGTCTGAACATCGAGATCCCCAGGATCACGATCAGGATGTTGGGCACCCAAACAAGCAAATGAGGATACGCATTTTCATTGTCACGAACCCATTGGACCGCGGTCAACAAAGTGTAATAGGCAACTGCAATTCCGAGACTGATGACAAACCCGAGGCTCGATTCCCGACGTTGAGCCGTAACGCCCAGCGGCACCCCGATGAGGGCAAACGCCAGACAGGACACCGAAAAGGCCATTCGCATACTCAGTTCAGTGCGATAGGTCGATCGCTGTTTTCTATCGAGAGAGGAATCCCCGACCTTCCGAATCAAATTCAACAGACTGACATTCTCCGGTTGATCCTTCACGGTATCATCAATGCTTTTCAACTGAGCAAGGGAAACTCCTGTGTCCGCCTCCCTCATGAATATCGGACGGGATTCCTGCATAAAATCGCCGGCATCGCCCTCCAACATCAGATTCATGTTGTTCATTTTCATCAAAACTTCCGCCTCTTTGCTCTCGAGATCGACTGAAACACGGGCCGTTTCCGCGATGGCGAGAGCTTTGGGAAGGTAGCCGTTGAGCTTGATCATCTGAAAATTCCGCAGCAAACCATCCTCCTTTTTGGCCCAGATCAGATAGCCGGGAAGTTCTTTCATGACTTTTTGATCCTGAAACAACTGCATGGGATCCCTTTTGGCGAGATTGATCAAGGTGTTTTTCATACCCTCCATTTCCATCTTGGCGGCGGGGGTAATCGACAGATTGACCCAGCCACAGATTCCTGTATAGAAAACGGTGAGCAGAGCCACGGGGAGGCAGATCCTCGCCATGGAAAAGCCCGCCATCCGCATGGCGATGAATTCGCTGTCCGCCGAAAGCCGACTAAAGGTCAACAAAATCGCTGTCAGAAAAGAAAAGGGAACCGCCAGGCTGAGCGAAATCGGGATGACTAAAACGATGAACTTCAGCACAAAGTAGAGACTGATATCAGGGCGCTCCGCCAGTTTGCGAAGAACGTCCTGAAACACGCTTCCCAGAATCAGGATAATCATGATCACGGTGATCGCAAACAGCGAGGAAACGAGGAGTTGCTTCCCAATGTAGCGATCTAAAATACTCATGCGGTCGGTGACTGGAATCGAACCCAATACGGATGAAAGCGGAAACCCTTTGAATAGAAACCGAAGGATGGGAACTTGGACAACCCCGGCCAGTTAACTCTGAAAAACGGTTACTGAAAACAAAAAAAAATCAGCCTCATGTTACCCTGGTTTCAGAATGGTTCATTTCCCCTCTATCTCGCTCCCATGGCGGGCGTCACTGATGGGGTTTTCCGTCGTATCTGCAAAGATCTCGGCGCCGACGCAATGGTTACCGAGTTCGTTTCCGCTGAAGGAATCATCCAGGCGGACGAGCGCACCCGGATTTACACCGAATTTGACGAAACACAGAGACCCATCGGCATTCAACTCTTCGGCGCCGACGGCAAACGAATGGCTGAGGCCGCCGGGAGGATCATCGACTGGAAGCGGCCTGAATTTATTGACGTCAATTTCGGATGTCCCGTGAAGAAGGTCGTTTCCAAAAACGGAGGTTCATCACTGTTGAAAGACTGTCCGGCATTGGGAAAAGTGGCCGGAGAACTGGTAAAGGGGATTGGCAACCGAGTGCCGGTTACGGCGAAGATCCGGATTGGTTGGGACTTCAATTCCATCAATGCGACGGAAGTCTGCCACATACTGGAAGATGCCGGAGTAGAGGCCATCGCCGTTCACGGACGGACCCGATCCCAGGGCTACCGCGGAGAGGCGGACTGGGACGTGATCGATGCCTGCGCGAAAGCCGTTGCGATCCCCGTGATCGGAAACGGGGACATCTCCTCGGGAGCAGATGTCGAGAAACGGCGGAAAACGACGTCCGTCAGTGGGGTTATGATCGGCAGGGCTGCCATGCAGCATCCCTGGGTTTTCCAGGAAGCCAAACAGTATCTGGAAAAGGGGCGGACAGCCACCTCGATTCACCCCATCGAAAAATGGAACCTGATCCTGCGTCACGCCCGGATGCTGGTTCGATCCGGCAGGTTTTCAGCCGAAAAATTGGCCATACAATATTTCCGCTCCCGACTTATGGCCTACTCCAGGGGGCTGCCTCGGGGAAAAGCGCTTCGCGTGAAGTTTTCGACAGTGGGCTCCCTGACCCAGTTGGAAGGGATCGCGGAAACCCACCTGGAGGAACTCGCGTCTTATTCTTCGCTTTCCTGAGCTGAATCCCCCGCCCCGAATTCATGCCCTGCGAAACGGGTGGAACAGAATCACTCAAAAAAATAGACACCCTCCATTTCGTCCGCTTTCTCATCCATCTTTTCCTCATCAATGACGAACCTGAAATCACGATGCCGACGGGCCCATACCTGCCGAAGCGCGCGCTTCACTGCCCGAATCAGAGAGGGGGCCAGTATCGCAAAAATCAGACCCAACAGAATACAGGCAGCCACGTAAAACAGAACCAGGAAAATTACGAAAAAAGGCATGGACAGGGAAGGAGGCGTTGCTGAGGAATCTCCAGGGAAAGATTCCAACAATTACCATAATAATCAAGTATTTTTAATATAAAAGTCATTAAAAATAGAAATAATTTATTATAATTATATTTCCCCATTCCTCAAGGAATTTTGATTTTCGTCGTTGGGCCGATTTGAGTGATTGCGAATTCTGTATTTCGGGTTTCTTTCTCTCAATTCCGCGCTTGTTGCGTTCCATTCTTGTGTAACCACTCATGTTAGCCGTTATCTCACCAGCCAAGACACTCGATTTTGACAGCGCCTGCCCTTCCCATCGTGTAACTCAACCGGAGTTCCTCGATGACGCGGAAGAACTGATTTCGGTTCTCAAAAAGGTTTCGCGACCGGAATTACGGGAACTGATGAGATTGAGCGAAAACCTTGCCGAGCTGAACTTTGAGAGATACCAAAACTGGTCGCGCCCCTTCCACGAGGACAATTCCCGGGCCGCCTTGTTTGCTTTCAAAGGGGATGTCTATACGGGTTTCTCACTGGATCGATACGGAGATGGTGATTTCCAATTCGTCCAAAAACACCTGCGGATTTTATCCGGTCTTTACGGCGTGCTCCGCCCCCTGGATCTGATGCAAGCGTATCGGCTTGAAATGGGCACGAAGTTGAAAACGCGGTATGGCAAAAATCTGTATGAGTTCTGGGGCGACCGCATCACCGGAGCGATTGGAAAAGCCATCGAAGCTTCCGGGTCTAATGTCTTGGTCAATCTTGCCTCCAAAGAGTATTTTTCCGCTATCGATACCAGCAAATTGAAGATTGAAATTCTGACCCCCATCTTCAAAGACAAGCGAAACGGTCGCTACAGGGTCATCAGTTTTTTTGCCAAGAAAGCCCGCGGAATGATGTGCGATTTTATGACTCTGAACCGGATCACGGAACCTTCGGGACTAAAAGATTTTCAAATGACCGGATATTCGTATAATGTGAAGCTCAGTGAAGGGAATAACTGGGTATTCTCCCGCGACGACTGAATCAGCCGGATTGCTTTCCTTCACCGTTTTCCGTCCTCTCCATCTGCTGATGCCATTTCCGTCCATTCGTATTCAGAACACCTCCCGACCAGGTCCGATTATCCGGCTCACCTGGCGTTTGCTTCTGATTACAGCGGTGATCTGCCTGGGTGGATACCACTTTGGTTTGGCGCAGGAGAAAGCGGTTGAAAAGGAGAAAACCGAAGGAACGGGGGGAGGCAAAAAGGAGGAAAAAAATCCCGCGAATCATCCATCCGGATTACCGATCCAAATGGAAGTATCCAGGAGGACGCTGACGAATTTTTTAACTGATCCCATGGCTATTGCCCCTTACAAAAATGAGGACGGAACCCTTCGCCCACTGCGTTCGACCTTTGTGCTCAAATCTTCCGGTTCAGATTTTGCCATCATTTGGGATGAACTGACCTGCCGACTCTCTGGAATTGTAGATCTCCGACCGGTGATACCGGGCGCCTCCGGCAAAGTGGAGAAAACAGAAAAACAGAATTCGCATCAACAAAAGGAAAGCGGGAAGGATGATGCAAATGATGCAAAAGAAGAAGAAGAGGAAGTCCCCTCCCCCTATGTGCTGAAAGCCGCGGGTCCGGCGCCTTTTACTCCCTCCTGCCGGGAGTCGGAAA
>Ga0114931_10004166_pt1 | contig 18080 bp, 16 predicted proteins | sample 2SBtaG_FD_89579 | JGI IMG/M metagenome (GOLD analysis project Ga0114931, IMG submission 89579) | Deep subsurface microbial communities from Kolumbo volcano to uncover new lineages of life (NeLLi) - 2SBTROV14_V59a metaG | ecosystem: Environmental > Aquatic > Marine > Volcanic | place: Kolumbo...
AAGCCATCTTCTAACCTCATATTCCACTCAGATAGGGGTAGCCAGTAATGTAGTCACGCTTACCAGAAAATGCTCAAAAAGTACGGAGTATTACCAAGTATGAGTAGAAAAGGTGACTGATGGGATAACGCGGTGTCTGAAAGTTTTTTTGGTACTCTGAAGATAGAACAGGTTCATGAGGCAAAATACCTAACTCGTGAGCAGGCCAAGAGCCGATATCGTGGATTACATCGAAATGTTTTACAACTGTAGGCGTCGTCATTCTTACTTGGGCTATATGAATCCAATGGAATTTTCAAAAAAGCCGCTTAGCCAAATGTCAACTTTTACTTGACCAGGTCAGTAAGGCAGGTGCAAGGTATTATCAAAACTGGAAGACGTATAACGGTTGACGCTGATCTATCCAAATTCTTTGACCGGGTCATCTTATCGCAATTTTCTGCAAAAGTTTGCAGGGAGTGATTAATTGTCTTTCACTTTAGACGTAGGCATGGTTTATGCTTATGCGATATTGTCCAATTGTCGTATTTTTATGTCCGATTTTTTGGGGTGGGAGAGTTAACAATTGTGGCAAGGTGAAGCTTGTGTTAATGTACTTAAAGCTATTTTGCGTTCTTTTTCTAAGTTCTTTTTTGGGGGGATATTCCTCTATTTGTGGGGGATAAGGTCATTTAATGTATTTTCAGGCGGACTCGTTGTTACAGCCTGAAAATCCGTGTGTCCTTGGTTCAAATCCTAGTCCCGGCACCAGATGTTTAAAGGGGTTACAGCGTTTTCGCTGTAACCCCTTTTTTTCGTTTGTGCCCAAATGGTGCCCAGAAATTATTTTTTCTTGTAGGGATTTATTGTCAATACAGGGCACGGAGAGTTTTTTACTACCTGCTCGGCTACACTGCCAAAAAGAACACGTTCCAGCCCTTTGTAGCCATGAGTTCCCATCACAATCATACCCGCATCAATTTTTTCGGCATATTTGATAATCTCCTCGCCAACATCACCGATGGCTACGTAGTTATCACAAGAGTCAACTTCACCCAAGGTGTCCTCTATAAAATTTACCATTTTTTTCTTGGCTCCCTCGAACATTTCGTTTTGAAATTGGTCAATGGGAATGTGCGGGACAAAGAAGCCAGAATAATCTTCAAAACTCTGGACAATAAAAACAGCAGTGAGTTTAGCGCCAAAATTTTGGGCGACATCAACTGAGTCTTTTAATATTTTTTTAGAGTTTTTTGAAAAATCAACCGGTACCAAAATAGTTTTCACGTTTTTCATCATATTTCCCCCTTTCTGGTTAGTTACTCAACAACTTAGTTATTTTGCACTCCATTAACAAATACTATCACCATATTTTTTTACTTGTCAAGCCGTAAGTATACGGCAAAGCTAACAAGAACCAATATTAATCCAGGCACAACCCTCTCTTTGGGGCTAACAAAAATCTCTCTTCGAAATATGACCTGGGAACTCCTACAAAAAAATTCCTCTTGTCGATGCACCAATATCAATAATTAAAAGACTTTGAAACGAATAAATGGTAATTATCAATGAGTATTGAAAAGACCTAACACCCCACAAGGGTATCGGAGTCTACGCTTACCTAGTGTCTTATAGATTCTTTTCTAAAAAACAGGTAAGCAAAGACTCCGGGTAAGCGAAGACTCCGAGCAAACAATCTGTAAGGCACTAAAGCTATAACTTGCAAAAAGACCGAAATTTTGAGCACGGATCAAATAGAAAATATATTTACCCCTGGTGGTATCCTATCTCAAGCCCTGCCCTATTATGAATCCAGACCCGGGCAGTTAAGTATGGCAAAAGCTGTTGCCGTTACCCTGGCTTTACCGAAAGACACAAACTCTCTGGCTAAAGCCCAAATGCTGGCAGTAGAGGCAGAGACCGGAATCGGCAAGACCTTGGCCTATCTGGTTCCAGCGGTTTTGTCAGGTCAGAAGGTTGTGGTGTCCACGGGCACCCTGAATCTACAGGAACAAATATTAAATAAAGAAATCCCCCTGATTAAGCGCCATATATATCCAGAATTAAGGGCTGTTTGTGTCAAAGGAAGGCAAAATTATCTCTGTCTGTATCGGGCTAAACAATTTTTATCTGAACCACAGATGCGCCTCTTTAAGAGATCCACTGAGCTGGAAGATCTTAACGAGTGGGTTAATACAACGAGAAGTGGTGATCGGGCCGAGTTAACCTGGTTGCCTGACTATTCACCTCTTTGGGAACAGGTATGTTCGTACACCGCCAAATGCTTGGGGGGGAAGTGTCCCGACAATGCGGATTGTTTTGTCGGCAAACTGCGTAAGATGGCGGCCAAGGCACATATTCTAATTGTTAATCATCATTTATTCTTTTCTGATTTAGCCATTCGCCGTTTTGGACATGCAGAGGTATTACCCCGTTATCAAACAGTAATTTTTGACGAGGCCCACCATCTTGAAAATGTAGCCACCCGATATTTTGGCACCTCTTTCAGTATGTATCAGGTTAGGGATCTGGTGCGTGATATTGAGGAGATGGCCCTTGTCGGTCTGAAAAAAAATATACGTCAGAAGACCAATCAGATCGCCAGGGCCTTGGCGGCGCAGGCCTCAGAATTCAGTAACATTTTTCCTAAAAAAAGGAGACGATATAACCTGCCCGAAATTATTGAACAGACCGCAGGCTGGAATGTGGAGCTAAATACCCTGTTTACCGCCCTGGACAGCCTAAACCGCCAGCTTGAATCCATCGCTCTAGCGGATGAATCATGGGAAGGGCTAAAACGTCGTGGTCTGGAATTAGGTGATAATCTGGCTTTGACCACCACAGATATGAACAGTTCATCCGTTTATTGGTGTGAGAGAAGGGAAAAGACGATTACACTTGCCGCCTCACCCATTGAAGTGGCCTCTGATTTTCGGGATCATCTATATTCTCAGGTAAATAGTATCATTTTTACCTCCGCAACCCTCACTACTGGCAGAAAATTTGATTATATGTTTAAACGTTTCGGTTTGGATAACGACACCGAGACGATGAGCTTATCCTCTCCTTTTGATTATGCGGAGCGCACCAAATTATATATACCTCCCAATGATTTTCCGGAGCCAAATGCCGCTGGCTACAGTCGGGCTGTGCAGGAGCAGAGTTTACAAATCATCAAGGCATCCAAGGGGCGGGCTTTGCTCCTCTTTACCAGTCTTTATGCCATGCGGGAGATGAGGAGTTTTTTGGCCGATACCCTGCCATATTCTATTTTAATGCAAGGTGATGCCCCTAAAAGCCAATTACTGGAGACATTTCAAAAAAAGAGTGATTCTATTTTACTGGCGGTGGCAAGTTTCTGGGAAGGGGTTAATGTGCCTGGCGAGTCTTTAAGTTGTGTAATCATAGATAAACTCCCCTTTGAAGTCCCCAGCGACCCGGTGATTAAGGCCCGGGTCAACCGAATTCAGGAGGAGGGCGGCAAACCATTTTTTGATTTTCAAGTCCCCAGAGCCATCCTGGCTTTGCGCCAGGGGGTGGGGCGCTTGATGCGCGCCACAACAGACCAGGGACTATTGGCAGTAATGGATATTCGTCTGTACAGTAAAGGATATGGACGACAATTTTTAAAAAGTATGCCAGCAAGCCCTATTATTCGGACGATGGCAGAGGTTAAAGAATTTTTCTTAAGCACAGATAAGCGAGTCTGCGAGATTCCGGAATCACGCAATTCAAAAGAGGTTTATTAGTGAAGTCCAGTTTAGACAATATGCGTCCGACGATTGAAAAAATAGATGCAATTATGCGGCATGATCTTGAGGTTATTGATAATCCTCTTTTGGCTCAGGTTATAGAATACGCCATTTTTAATGGTGGTAAGCGTATTCGTCCCATGCTTACAGTTTTGGCGGCTGGTCTATGCGGCATGGATGATTCGGAAGATTTGTACCGCCTGGCTCTGAGTTTTGAATATCTGCATGCTGCCAGTCTTCTGCATGACGATGTTATAGATCATGCCAAGAAACGGCGGGGCAAGACAGCGGCCAACGATGTTTGGAGTAATACCCATGTGATTTTGGCCGGTGATTTTTTACACAGTCGGGCGATGCGCCTGGCTGGAACCTTGGGGGGGCAGGATTGTTTGGATGTGATTTGCCAGGCGGTTGCGGCCATGGTCGAGTCAGAATTTTTACAGCTCCAAAACGCCCAACGGCAAGAGTTGTCAGAAGATTATTATTTCAGGGTCTTGCGGGGGAAAACTGCATCCCTCATTGCTGCCGCCTGTGAAACAGGAGTGATTTTTGCGACTGGTACTATGGAGAAGCGGACGGCCCTGGCCAAGTTTGGGGCTCACCTTGGCTTGAGTTTTCAGATCGCCGATGATCTTTTGGATTATTTGGGTGATCCTGTAAAAACCGGTAAGGCGGTGGGTAATGATTTTCAAGAGGGGAAAATGACCTTGCCTCTGCTTTATGCCCTGAGGCAGAATATCGGTAAGGATGAGGATATATTATTGGAGTTATTGGCTGGAACACCGTCACAGAGATGCAGTTCATTTGCACAGGTTCGTGATATTATTGCTAAAGCTGGTGGTTTCGCCTACGCCAAACAACAGGCCCAAGGCCTTATTAATGAGGCCTTGCTCGGTCTGGACATATTCCCGTCCAGTCCCTCCAAAGAAATTCTCGCCTTGCTGGCGGCATACGTGCTGGAACGGAATAAATAAGTGGCTGCCAGGAAAAAGACAAAAGGCTCACCTAAAAAGCCATGGTTTATTGCCGCTTTTTTGACTATTTTACTAATAATCAGCTTGGCGGCGACCTTCTATTTTATCTTTTTACGTTCTGGATCATCCATCCCCAAGCCGCTACATATTATTGCGCATACTCAGCTACAATCATCTCATGTCGCCGCTACCCGGCTCATTACTCCCGCCTCAAAAAAGCAGCCATTTGTGACTAGAGTAGCCATTGTTATTGATGATATTGGTAATCAAAATAAATTGGCTGCAGGAATTATGGATCTTGATTTAAATCTTTCATTTTCCTTTCTACCATATAGACCCTTCACTAAAATTTTGGAACGGAAGGCTGTTGGCTTAGGTCGTGATGTTCTCTTACATCTGCCAATGGAGCCCTTGGATCATAAATGGAATCCTGGTAAGGGGGCCTTATTATTGTCGATGTCCAAGGCTAATATTCTTGCCACCTTGGCTGGAGATCTTGCTCAGGTGCCCATGGCGGTTGGAGTAAATAATCATATGGGCTCAGGATTCACCGAGAATAGAAGGGGGATGAGAATATTTTTAAGCGGTCTGCATAATAAAAATCTTTTTTGGTTGGACAGTTTAACGACTGCCAGGAGTGTGGGGTTTGAAATGGCTAGGGAAATAGGCCTGACCACTGCCAAACGTGATGTTTTTTTAGACAATATCCAGAAATCCGCCAAGATTATCATCCAACTTAATAAATTACTACATGTCGCCAGGAGGCAGGGCTACGCCATTGGTATAGCCCATCCGCATCCAGAGACCTTAAAGGCCTTAAAACGCTATCAGTACACATTGCGCCAGGAAGTTAAATTGGTTGGGATTCATGAAATAATGCAGCGCCTGTAATAACTACAAAATAATTATGAATATTGTCTTTGACATAGGTAATGTTATCTGCGAATGGAACGCCAAAAAACTGGTGCGCTCCGTCTTTCAAGATGAGGATGAGCAGCAAAAGGCCTTGCAGGATATTATCGGGCATGCAGACTGGCTAAGTCTTGATCGGGGAAGCATTAGTCTTGAAGATGCGGCTGCCAGGGCTGTTTCCCGTACTAATATCCAGGCGGAAAAGGTCTGGAAACTATATCGTGATACCCCGCCGTCATTGGTACCGTTCCCGCAAACACTAAGTCTTATAAATGATTTAAAAAATCAGGGGCACAATCTCTATGTGCTGTCAAATATGCATCGGCATGCCTATGAGTACCTTATAGCCACCTACAATTTCTGGTCAAATTTCTCAGGGATTGTGATCTCCAGCCATATAGAATCAATCAAACCGGAACCAGAAATTTATAAATACCTCTTAACAACCTGGAGTTTAAGGCCAGAAGATACCATCTTTCTTGACGATCTACCCACTAACCTGGCAACGGCTGACAGATTAGGAATACAGACCATTCTTGTGGACTCCCCTCACATGATTAGACCAGCATTGGCTGCTTTGATACCGGACTTGTCTTGCCTCCCACCATGATTGAGGGGTGCACCAAAACCATAACGTACTTGATTAATTACATTTTCCCAACATCCGTTCATGGATGTTGGAATTTGTATAGCAAATCTATAGTAATCTGCACCAAATATGGTTCAAATCACGAGAAAACGAGTCTCTCACTAACTATTTCTAAAAAAACAGACCATCATTTTTATTACTTGAGCGAGTATATTTCTATATGAAAGTTTATCTAGTCAGCTTTGCTAACATAAATTATTTAAAGGCTCAAAAACGCCTTAATAAATCAGCTACAAATTTTGGAATTGACAAAACGCTGTCATTCTCCTTTCGTGATTTATTGCATACTAAATTTTATCAAAACAATAGAGAAATTCTCGACCTAAAACGAGGGGCTGGCTATTGGCTTTGGAAACCATACATAATTTTAGAGGCAATGCGCCAAGCCGACGATGGAGATATAATTTTCTATTGTGACAGTGGCGTCGAAATAATCGGCGATATACTCCCTCTTGTTGATATTTGTAAGAAAAATGAGGGATTGATGTTATTTCAGGTTCCTTTTTTTACCGAGGAGATGACAAATAAAAATTGGACAAAAAGAGATTGTTTTGTCCTGATGGATGCAGATACCCCAGAGTTTCATGAGGCTAAACAAGTAAGCGGCACTTTTCAGTTATTCATAAAAAATCAGAAAAACATACAATTTGTGACCGAATGGCTTTCCTTTTGTAAAGACCCACGCCTTATTACAGATATACCAAATACATGTGGGCTTAGAAATTTCCCGGATTTTTTTGACCACCGTCATGACCAATCTATATTGTCAATTCTGGCCCAAAGAAACAATATGGAAACATTCAGAGATCCCACCCAATTCGCAAATCACTTAAAGATGCAAGAATTTAGAAAAAGCGGCGAACTCCCTGCCGGAGTTGATTATTCCAGTAAACCATTTACGAACTCTCCATATGGGACTCTTTTAAATCATCATCGCCAGAAAACAACACCTATATCTCAAAAAATTTTAGATAAATTCAAAACCTTAAAGACTGTCCGTAAAAAAAGTAAACCGGTGGCAATATTGGAGCCAAAAACCAAGATTACTATTGGCATAACTACATTTGAACATCGCTTTGAACAATATTTCATGCCGCTACTTACTAAAATCAGAGAATATGACGAAAATACCGAAATCGTAGTTGCTATTAATGGTGAACACAATAAGGAATTTAATGAAAAATATAGAACCCAAATCTTAAGATATTTATCAAACCAGAAAAAAGTATTCCTCGTTATGTTCCCCCACTTCAGAGGAGTGTCAAAACTTTGGAACACTATAATAGTTCATGCTACTCATGATTATATTCTTATGCTCAATGATGACATAATTATAACTTCAGAAACCTTTTTGCAAAATATCAAAAATTTAATCTTACAAAATCAAGGTAGAACTTTTACAATCAATGAATCCTGGTCTCATTTTCTGGTCAGCCGAGAAGAAATTGATTATTTGGGTTATTTTGATGAAAGGTTGCTTGGGATTGGTGAGGAAGATGGAGACATCAGTTGGCGCTATTTGCACGAGTACCGACGAGCCATAAAAAGCTTTAAATTAAAAGAATTTAAGAATTTTGCTGAAGACTCAGTTTATAATTATAAACCAACTAATGTTCGCAGTCATTCAGGAACAAAATATAGCCAGTTTAATCGTGATTTAATCCAAAATAAATATCAATATAACTAGTATGGTCTTCCGGGTATGTTTGGTAAGCCTATTACTATGGTTAATCCTGGGCCAGAGCAGTATGCAAACGAGAAATTTTATCGCAATAATAAAAATAAACTTTAATTCCTTTTGCGACTTATGAAATTAGTTAGGATTGTAAAAAACTGGAGCCAGCCGGACATCATGCGCCAGACTCCCGGAGGTCTTGGTATATGGGATAATATCCGCTTTACCCAAGAAGCTGTGCCAGAATGTGACTATTTATTATTTTTAAATAATTTGATGCAGGTTACGGTAAGTGCGGTATGTCCAGCTTCTCATATATGGGCCATTATGCAGGAACCATACTTTAGAGGGCATAGTGATTGGCTTATCGAAAAGCATGATTATTTTCATAAAGTGTTTACCCACCATCCATTGTTAACGCCTAGGTATATAACCTCCCACCCTGCCCTTCCCTGGTATATTAATAAAACCTATGACCAACTGGTTTCAGAGCCGCCAATAACCAAGGAGAAAAAGATTTCCTGGGTCGTGGGAAATGCCAACGACCTTCCTGGTCATACAAGAAGGTACGCCTTATTAAAGGCACTTCAAGAGGATAATGGAATCAGTATTGATCTTTTTGGCAGGGCAATTAAGCCAATAGATGATAAATGGGACGCTCTGGCCCCTTATCAATATTCTCTAGCCATTGAAAATAGCAGTAGCCTGGACTATTGGACGGAAAAGGTGGCGGATTGTTTTCTGGCCAGAACCATCCCCATTTACCACGGCTGCCTTAATTTAGGAGACTATTTCCCAAAGGATTCCTTTATCTGGCTAGATATTGATAACCCCACAAATAGTATTAGAGATATTAAAAAAATACTTGCGAATGATAATCCGATAAAACGCCTGTACGCCTTGGAAGAGGCTAGAAACATGGTGCTGAATAGATATCAACTCTTCCCATTTAGCTGATAAAGTTAGCCAAGAAAGCAACTCACCTGCCAATAGGCAATTAGTGACAATCCCACCATATCGTAGAAGTGTTAAGGCTACAATTAATCACCGCGTCTACAAACTTAAAAAATCTCTCAATCTGTGCTAGAGGACTTCAAGTGGTAAGTGTTATCATTAGCTTCTATAAACGCTTGACCCATCTAAAGATATGCCTGGAGTCCTTGCGATATTCTGCCAATAATTTTAACGAAGTGCTAATAGCCGATGATGGATCACCTCCTCCTACAGTTAATGAACTAAAACGCTTAACAGATAGGTTTGACTTTCCAATTCGCCATATTTGGCAGAAAAAACAAGGGTTCAGGCTTGCCGCTTCCCGCAATAATGCGATTAGAGAAGCCAAAGGTGATTATCTAATTTTTTTGGACTGTGACTTTGCGGTAATGCCTGATACCATTATCACTCATCTCCACAAAGCCAAACCGGGCCGGTACGTTGGTGCCAGAGTCAAGTATCTTCCAGAAGCGCCAACAAATGAGCTGATATCAAAGGGAGGAACCTTAGACAATTTACCTGATTTGTATGCTTGTTTGCCAGAGCAAGCAATTAACCGAGAGCATCGTAGGTTTATTAAGCACTCTGTTCTCAGGTATTTGCATCTTATCGGCCCAAGGAAGCCACAATGCAGCAGCCATTTTTCAATATATAAAAAGGATATTGAATATATTAATGGTTATGATGAAAATTTTACAGGCTGGGGCGGAGAGGACGAAGATTTGTCACATAGAATGAATCTAGCAGGATTTTCGGGATATTCAGCGATAAAACAAGCCCGAGCCCTGCACCTTTGGCACCCCACTGAGTTGGGTGGGAAGGACTGGCAACATGGCAGTAACGTAGATTACCTTTTTAGAAAAAGGATCAAATTTCGTTGCCAAAATGGTCTATTCAAGTAAACATTTTTAACAGTCTTGGTGCTCCTGGCAACCAGTTTAAACGACTCCGAGAAGCATTATGGCAATATCTGCAAAAAATATCTTTTCTATCATCAATAAGTTTTGCCCGCATCTCACCTATAGTAGCGGATTGTAATAAATCATTATAACTAACCTTGGAAAGGTTGCCTATAACGTACTTTATTCCATAATCCATGCAACAAACAATGACTTCACCATTTGGTAACAAAACATTGTGGTTAAAATCACTACCACAACTATCACAGTAGATAATTCCTGTTAAACGATCCTGAGAGTTCATGCCAGGATAATCTGTCAAGTTACCGGCTCGGTTAATTACCTCATTTACATTTACATTTACTTTATTGCCAACAACCTCCTTAACCCGTGGGTGGAGGCTGCCTATTGTCATAAAACCCAACCCTGAAATATCGCTTTCCGTAATCGCTTTCAATTTCTGTGAATACTCTTCGCTAACGGTAATTTGAGTCAAGGCATCCTTATCCGGTAAATGTACCTCAAAATGCTTAAAGGGGATGGAAGAAATACGATCTATATCATCAATTTTCATTCCCACAAGTGTTGTATATACCGCCAGGTCAAAACCGTTATCATAAGCATATAACAACATATCCGTGCAACTGTTATTAAGCCACGGCTCAGCCATACCGGAGAAGTCAATGCGTACATTCTTGGGAATCTTATCCAGACATGTTTTAAAAAGGTCGAAACTCATTTCGAACTGCTTACTTCTAGCTTTGTATGCACCTACAAATGCCTCTTGCGGACAGTATATGCAGTTGTTTTTACAACCAATTCTTGTGGTTATCTCTAATGTCGCCATTATTGACCCTTTAATATTTCACAGTCCTAAAAGATTCAAAAGATTCAAAAAAATTATGAATATCTGGGCTTAATAACAGCGGTAAAAATTTCACGATAAGCTCATTATCCCAGTCCCACCATTTTATTTCTAACAACTTTTGTATGGTGCTATCGTTAAACCTATACCTTATAAGTCTTGCGGGATTGCCCGCCATAATTGCATATGGCGGTACATCTTTTGTGACAACAGCCCTTGCTCCAATAACAGCCCCGTCGCCTATTTTCACTCCAGACATAATAAGAGCATCGGTTCCCACCCAGACATCATTACCAATAATAACATCGCCTTTGGTGATTGGGTGACCTTTGATATTTTTTGCTTCTTCCCAAAATTGTGAAAATGGATATGTTGTCACCCAGTCTAATCGGTGATCACCACCAAGGAAGATTTGGGCGACTGAGGCAATGGAACAAAAAGAACCGATGCGTAAAGTTGAATCCGATCCACAGTCATGAACCTCGAAATTACCATAAGTTCCTCTCCCTATTTGATACATGGGATAACGTTCTTGGGGCTCCAACTCTTCAGGGCGTTTCTTGTGATGAAATAAATTTTTGAATTTATGGATCATTTTTGACTATAAAAGAAGTAGCTTTCGTAAAGAAAAATCATCCTTAAAAGGATGCATAAATACCCGCAATTTCACGGGCGGTATGATCCCACGTCTCATCTTGGCAGGTATTTTTTGCACATTCCCCCATACTCAATTTTAGTTTGGGATTATCGTATAAGCAATTCAAGTGTTTTTTTAATTGAACCAAATCATTTTTATCTATTACGAAACCATTATTACCATTTTTCACCATATCTTTTGCACCAACTTTATTACTTACAATAACAGGTAATGATGATGCCATGGCCTCAGTAACTACCATTCCAAAGGTGTCAAAATCTGACAATAAAACAAAAACATCTCCTGCACGATAAATTTTTTCCATGTCATGACGGACACCAGCAAAATACACCCTTTTTCTTATGGATAAAGATGTTGCCATAGCCATACATTTTTTAGTATTTCCTCTACCAACCACCAATATTTTGAATGTCTTATCAGAAGATTCGTTTTGAATTTGCCCCATTGCCATAAGTAGTTGGTCCAGTCCTTTAAGCTCAAAATTCATGCTAACAAACAAAATCAGAAAATCACTCCCGGAAATATCAAATTCGGTGCGAATATCATTTGAAACTTGTAGGCTATTTGGTGAATACGATTCGGCAACCCCTGGGGGGATAATCTTTGTTTTATCTTCATAAGCGGGGTACTCTTCAAGTAGTTTTTCCATTGCCAGAGATGATACAGGCAAAACATACCGGCACCCGCCAGAATCCGATAACATTTTTTTCTCGACCCAAATCGTGGCCAAATCGAATAGGCTCAGAAGCCTTTTCCGCCTTATTTCTTTAATCCATATCCGATGTGGAATGAAATGCATTGAGCATACGTCTGCTTTAAATATTCGTTCGTGGGTATGAATAATATCAAAATCACCAATTGCCTCGATTGCTTTACTGACATACCAGGCAAAACTTATAGTCGTGAACCATTTTGGAAAAGATATTATTGGCACCTTATGAAAGGTAATATTTTCTGATATGAGTTGCCAGCGATTGGCGAATACATGGATATCGTAGATGGGATTGTTTGCCATAATTTCCGTTAGTTGGCTAACAAATTGCTCACCTCCACCCACTAAACCATATTTAGGTACTACCACGGCAATCTTTTTACGCTTCGTTGGCAAGGGTTACCTACTTTTCAATAAACAAACTACTAACGTCTTAAAAACTGGTTTTTAAATTTTTTGAATAAAGATTGTTCTGACCACTCTGGCTTAACAACCTTAATGTTATAACTGCGGTGCTCAAGTTGTATATTAGAAATAATTTGGGCTTTTTCCAGGCTTAGTTCTACCGCAAGATATCGTTCCATTAACCCAGCATTTGAACGCCAGTTAAATGAGTGATACTTTTCAACCTGCCCGGATTCCATAATAAAAGAATGGAATCGCATTATTTTCTCAAAAATATGAGAGGGCATTAACACTGCGTGACAAATAGGGAAACAATTTTTTTGTTTGAGATCATCAAGAGTAAATTCTGTACCATAAAACTTATTATATTGTTTCAAAATTACATTTATACAATTCCATCGTGAATTTGCACGTCCCTCTTGTTTGCTACGCCAAAAAGGATTTAAAACAATTCCCTGTTCCCATAATTGCTTATACGAAAAAGTTTCAAACGAAAAAATTAAATCCTCATCTGATTCATCAATAATATGCTGAATGTTTTTGCAAAATTTACGATTCAAGACATGGTCATATTCCATAAAACCAACGTAATCATGTTTCAGATAAGACTTATTTTGGTATACATGATGCAGTACGCTATTTTCATGATAACCTTTTTGCTGCCACACTGGGTTATAGATGTCAAAATCATGTTCAAACAGGAGGTTATAGTCTAATTTGTTATCAGCAATTTCGACATCATAATCATCATTGACCTTTACAAAGGTAAAATTATCTTTGTTAAATGTGTGATCTGATAAGTAGTGGTCATCATAGAGTTTTTTGAAAAAGGTTATGTAGATATTCCATGATTTCATAAAATATTATTATCCTTCTGGTGTATAAAATACAAGGAGGAGGTAAACGCTAAAATTAGGTAAAATATATATGAGTGACGACTACTCAAAATATCTGTCAACATCCCCTGTATAATAATTGACATTAATGAAGCTGATATTAAGATGCCCCATCTTTTAATAACTAAGTTTTTAGAATTTATAAATATCTCAACCAACATTTTTCCTATAGCAGCCAATATTACGAAAAACAAAATTACTCCCACATACCCAGTTCTAACGGCGGTGTCCAAAAATATATTATGAGTAAAATAGAAAACTCCTTTGCCTATATGCCGCTTATTCCGGGGGGGGAGTTTAGTCATATATTTCTTATAAATCTCAGGGGTATAATTACCAAAACCGAAACCCAAACCGGTTATGGGGTTATCAGCAACCACTTTTGAATATAGAAGCCATATATCTGGTCGATCACCATTCGAAATCTTGCTGGAGATATTATTAATAGAAAAAAGATTCCTTGCAGGAGAGAGAAAAATTGCAATACCAACCAATGATAAAAGAAAAAAGAGAAGGGCTTTTTTCTTTGCTATCATTAATAACAAAAGGAGGGGAGCTATAAAACCAATTATCGCTCCCCTGGTGGCAGATAAAATCATTGCGCTAAGTGCGGCTGTAATACAAGTAATATAAATTATTTTATAGATAATTTTTTTGGCATTAATTAATAGACCTATCCCCAAAAAAAATGGTATTACCGCAACAAATCCAACATTATTAATACTAATAGCTGTTTCTTTAGCCGCATTCAGCCTTGTTGTGAGGTGAGCATGCTCAAGACCATAAAAATAAGCCAATGACCAGAGCAGAACTAAAGCAAGAGACAACACCGCAGAGGAGATGACTATTTCCATGGTTTTAATGGAAGCACAAGAAAACACTATTAGAAAAATAATAAACGCGGGTGACAATAAATATCTGTACCAATCGTGAATACTGTTACCTACTTGTGTGGAAAGCAGAGACGTTAGTAGGCACCATAGAATGAAAACTACCAGTATTCGATTAAAAGGCCAATTTAAAATTTCGGTATTATATTTCCGCCAATGGCCTTTTTTTATCAAAATAGAAAACAATACAATAAGCAGATAAAACGACCCTTCGGTGATTGTTGTTAAATGCTGAAATGCCGCCGAAAAAATATTTATAACCAGCAACGCTGGTAGGACCATATCTTTTAAAAATGTAGCTCTTAGAGTTTTGTTACTATGTGAGTCTATCGATTTAGTCACTGTTTTTTACCTATCAAATCCTTAAGTTTATTTCTAACAGCATTCAGAACATCATCCACAGCCAATGAGTCCATACATTTGCTTTTTTTACTGCCATTACAGCCAGTTTCCTTGCATGGAACACATGGCATTTTTTTAGATATCACCCGATGTTTCTCCCCTTTTGGCGCCCAAATATCCGGGGATGAAGGACCGTACAAACTGATGGTTGGAGTCCCCACAGCGGCGGCAATATGCACCCCGGCGCTGTCCACTCCCAAAAATAGAATAGATGCCTGAAATAAGGCTGGAAGAAGTTCCATGGTTGTCAAACCGGCAAAGTTAAACACCCTATTTTCACATTCGTGAACAATCTCTTGGGCCCTGTCACGTTCATTTGGCGCACCAGTAAGAATTACTGATATTTTAAACTCTCTGGTCACCCGGTTTATCAATTCGATGTATTTCTCAATTCCCCACTCTTTGTATCTCCAGAGGGAAAAGGGCTGAATGGCCCAAATTGGTTGATCAGAAGGAATATTTTCATTTTTAAAAAGGTTCGCAACGGTATCAATGTTATTTCGAGAGGGGGTTATTTCTGGATTAAGATTGGTTGTTTTAATACCATAATAGGCAATAGTATCATGATAATATTCGGCAATGTACTGATTGTTTCGTCCTGTTGGTAAAACTAAATGGGTAAATAATCTGGATCGCCATACATTACCTACGGGGGTATAACGCCCAACTCGTTGCTTAGCCCCAGAAAGAAAGGCTAAAATTGCCCCCCGGCTTCCTGTTCGGAGGTCTATTACCAGATCAAACTTGAAACTACGAACTCGCAACCAGAAATTTTTCTGATATATAAGATTCTGTAAAAAAGGGCGTTTTTGCTTATCTACCGAAATAATATCATCAGCCCACAAACAATCACTAACTAAGCCCTCGGCCTTTTTTTGAACCGCCATTACCACCCTGGCAGAGGGGAAAGTCTCCCGCAAAGCTCGGACACATGGTAAGGAGTAGACAACATCACCAATATCTCCAAACTGTATCAGTAAGATACTATTAATATTACATTTATTGAGATTCTCTCCCTTTATGAACATGTTTTAGCAGTTTCTCTGATTATGGGTGAATAAAATTTACTTAAAGCTTGGCGATAAAGGGCCCTGGAACAAGAAGATGCATAATTTAGACAATTACGTTCATACAAAAGTTTCTTTTCATTACCAATAAGCAAACCTTTGGCCATGACTTCCTCTAAAGAACGTCCGTTTTCTGAGTCAAAAATTAAGCCAAGATCATGTTCACGCACCCGCTTAGCCACGAGTCCTTCATCGGATGCTATGACAAATTTTCCTGCTGCCGCAGCTCTGGATAGCACCCCGCTTGAGCCAAAATGCTTAACATAGGGCAGTAACACCGTATCGCAGGCCGCAAAACACAATTCCTCTTCGGCATCACTTACATAACGATTTATCACCCTGGCCAGACCTCTTTTTTCAAGCTCGGCCACACCTTGTTGAAGTTCTTTATCATCGGCTATTTGTCCTGCACTGAGTAAAAAAGCTTCCTCCGGCAATTTAAAATTTAACATCGCCCTGATAACAAGATGCAGGCCTTTGCGCCGGGTGCCTATTCCATAGTTTAGATAGACAAACTTATCATCTGGAACCTGAAGTTTTTTTCTGGCCAGCTTCTGGTCATGGGAGTAATTACCACTCCACACATCCGGTAAAAAATGGAAATTACAGTTACGCCACTTGTTTTTTGCCCGATCAATAAGATACTCATCCAACAGGTATAAATTGTTGAACCAGCCCCCCCTGCAAAGTTTGGTGAATCCCAAGTACTTAATAATATTACCGACAGGCCAGAAATGGCTATCCATAAACCGGGGCCGGAAATAGATACCGTTCAACCGACCTCGTAAGGATTTGGGGGGCAGGATGCCAAAGGCCGCACGACGGAGGGTGCTGGAGGCAATTTCATCAAAATTGGTCATAAGAATTTCTTGAGCCCCACTTTCCTGAAGGCATAAACAAAGCGATGCTGTTTTTGAGCCGCCCTTGTACTTTCCGTCCTCGGAATAAGCCGATATTATCTTTATTTTATCGATTAGATCAACAAAATTATTTTCAATAAGCTCCCGAGAGGCAGGGCGCAGGTCCACAGCCAGGGTAAGACGCACGCCGACGCTAAGGAAATCTTCAGTAACATACCGCAGCCAGGTAAGGTGATGCCCTCCCAGTCGCGGTTCGTAAATTAACAGATGCTGCACCATTGACAAAATTTACCCTTATTCCTTACCCTGATCCACCAGCTCCTTCAGCTTAGCGTACTTGAAAAATTTATTTACGGCATCGGATATGGCAATAACCAGGCCAGGCCCACCATCCCAAAAACCTCCTCGCAGCAGGTAATTATAAAAAAAAGCCCAGGCTGACCTGGATATGGCCTTGAGGTATGATGAACTTTGGCCTTTGTTATAGAGTTCCAGGGCTCCGGCACTCGAGTATTTATCCATCTTCTGCATCATCTGGCTCAGGTTGCGGAAAGGATAATGGATGATGGGACTGGCAAGCTCCCCGACCCTGCCGTTCGCCTGCAGGGATTCATGAACCAACTGCGCTGGCATGTGGGCAGTACCCCTTTTAAACAGGCGAATAGTACGATCTGGCCACCAGCCGGCGTGTTTGATCCAGCGGCCCATAAAAAAATTCTTTCTCGGCAGGGAATAGGCCTGATACAGAGGTGAGTTAACCACTTTTTTTATCTCCCTGGCACACTCCGACAGACGTTCATCAGCATCAAGGAGCAAAATCCAATCCCCTCTGCATTGCTCAATGGCGAACTGCTTTTGCGCTCCGAATCCCCGCCACGGTTCATTAAATACCCTGGCACCGAAGCTACGGGCAATCTCCGCCGTGCGGTCGCTACTGTCAGAATCGACCACCACAATATCACCGGCCCAAGACACGCTTTGCAGGCAGGCTGATAGACGATCCTCCTCGTTGAGGGTAATTAGAGCAATCGATATAGCAACTTCACGTTTGGAGCTCATCATGGCCAAGACCAGGGTCGAGTGTATTTATTATTTGTAACTTACTACAACTGAAAAAATTGGAAATTCCTATGCTTTCAAGGTAGTTAGCATTCAGGTACAGACACGCAATGAGTAGGGTGGCCATGTCAAGAATTAAGGCATGTTAACAGAGCAACTCCGAAGAAGGAGAAAAATGAAGGTTACTTCCCCCCCCCCAAAAAACAGCTATCATCCTAATCTTTTAAACCACGGTTTCTCGTCTGTCGCCAATGGTGGCAACGCAGTACAGCGGTAAAAATACGAGTTTCTGCTCGGGTAATTTTTTGCTCACGCCGCCATAAAGCACCAGTCCTTGTGGACAATTGCAATATTTCTGAAGCATGAGGTGCAGACTTCGTAAACTGCCGCCAGCGCCGGATTTTACCTCTACAGGGTAAATCTTCCCTTCATG